>Ga0247734_1000729_pt1 | contig 27232 bp, 20 predicted proteins | sample UWRJL103311B2_FD_180933 | JGI IMG/M metagenome (GOLD analysis project Ga0247734, IMG submission 180933) | Plant litter microbial communities from Arlington Agricultural Research Station in Wisconsin, United States - UWRJ-L103-311B-2 | ecosystem: Environmental > Terrestrial > Plant litter >...
TTGATGCAGACTCTCGGTGTTGCAATGGCGGGGCTGTAGAAACACCAAACAGTTTCACGCGGCCTCGGATTCCGCTAGCGTGCCAAGTCGCTAACTTAGCCGCCGTCTATTTCCATTTCCATTTCTAGTCGAGAAGAGTCTTGACTTTCTATTAAATAGTGCCTAGAACATCAAAGTAACTTATTTCTAGCTGATTGAATTTCTAAATACTTGACCGTCGGCGTTTTATATATTTGGGATATCTGGGCACAGTGTAGAGGTGATGTGGATTGGTGCAGTCTTTCAGTCACACGGAGTATACCTATCTTAGCACACAAGTGCCTCAGACAGCTTATTGCCCAGCGCTTATTCTGATTCAGTAATTCTTAGTTGTCTAACAGAAATTGCGAGCAACTAAATCTTGTTATACAGCTCAGAAAGTCTCCATAGCACCATAGCAACAGGACTTACATATCTTATGTAAGCTTGGAGTTAGCCGAGATGTATTTTTGGATTCTGTATGGAAGGTGGCTTTACGTCACAAGACCAAGTCAGATACGATTGTATACGAAAGTAATATGAGTCTGTTCCAAAATTTCCAAAGAAATCTTTACCATTTCAGATTATGCTCTCAATTATGCTGTATAATTGCAATTTTCTCAACTCTTCGTATGACATCAGGATTAAGAGCTGTATCAAACCGATGATATTCCTGCTGGCCAGCATCTCGTCCCGTCCTTGCTCTCGCTAGACTTGGTCTCCTAAAAGCTATGGATTTTCTCCTTAAGAAGGGATTTTACTTGGACAAATTCAGCTATTCTCCCCTCAACTGGGCACTTGCGTTTCCTCCTCTCAAGTCGCTCCCCTTCCAGGCCTTTGACTATGAAGCTAATCCTTTATCAATTCGCCTGCTCCGCATTCTTCCCTCTAAAGATATCTCCTCCGAGATTCAGTGTGAGGTCTTCCATGCAGTTATAGGGCATAGCTGTCCCTCCTATGATGCATTATCCTATGTCTGGGGTAATCCACGGGAAACTGCTTCGATACGTCTGAATGGGAAACGCCATCAAGTGACCGTCAATCTGGAGGTAGCACTTCACTATTTGCGAGGCACGGAAGCAAGAGTTATGTGGATTGATGCAATTTGTATCAATCAGCAGGATTTACGGGAGAAAAATTACCAAGTCCAGCGGATGAGGAGCATCTATTTGAATGCAAGAGTTGTGGTGATCTGGCTAGGCGAAGAAGGTACAGCACAGCGAGCTTTGAATTTCTGTCAACTGATACAGACTGGAGGTACCCGAAATGATAGCTGGGATGGAACATTCAACGCGGATATCATTGCCTGCTTTGATCTCTTTGTTCATCGCCCTTATTGGAACAGGATCTGGACTGTTCAAGAGGTCTGTCACGATCGAGAAATTGTAGTCCAGCTTGGGAACCTGAACCCCAAGATTCTGGAACTCCAGGAATACTACAGGAAATTTCGCATGACCTTTCTTCAAGGACGAGATAATAAGGGACAGGTGACTTATGAAAGATATTTTAGAGTTGCCAGCCTTCCTCCGCCTGTGATTTGGGGTCGACATAAATTTTCGAAGCTCGAAAAGGTTGAGACAAGTAATACGATGTTCAGCGGGTATACTAAGCGTCAGCCATTGCTAGATCTGTTACAATCAACAAGGGCTATGGAAGCAAGTGATCCACGGGACAAGGTATTTGCTTTGCACGGACTTGTCAAAGAGCACGAGCTTATTACTGTGGACTATAACGCGTCAAAAAAAGATGTTTATACACAGACCATTACGGAATTACTATCAAATGACCACACTGCGCTGGAAGATATCCTACTTTCAGTCGAATCCGTTGGCGCGGACAATGATCTTCCGTCCTGGGTCCCCGACCTTTCCGCCAAGCAACGCTCCATCCCACTCGTAATGAGGCTTTGGGCTCGTTGTTTTACCGCAGCTGATAGCGTAGGGTCCTTGACACTCTATAAAGATGGGGAGCTCGGGCTGATAGGCTATAATATTGGGCGAATTACTTCGACCAGCGATGCAAAAATAGAAGATTCCTCGATACAAGATGATGAGTTAAAGAGATTTTCGTTGATCGGATTTACCGTCAACTTGCCTTTCACCAATCTATTGTCTGCACCAGTAACGAGACGTAACTCAAATGATATACACTCGGTTAACACAAGCCAGAGTAACACAAGCCAGAGCAACACAAGCCGGGGTTCTTTCTTTTTGAAGAAAAACAGTCTGTCACCCTCAATCTTAAACCAAGACAAGTTATCAATTTCAATACTAGGCGCGAAGCATTGGGACAAGTCACCGTTCCTCACAAAAAGTTGGGGTCCACTATCAGCACAAGTAGGAGATGTAATATGCTGTCTAAATGGATGTCGTATACCCCTAGTGCTTAGAGAAATCTCTCTGACAAGGAGTGAGAAATTGGAGGGGTATACTGAGCCTCGATTTCATAAGCTTGTGGGTGCTTGCTTTCTGATCGACTCTGAGCTTGAGGCAACGCCGGACTTTATGAATGATCCTGGATTCTCGCCCATCATGAGAGGAAGTATTTGGAAGACTGTGTATGATACTGAGCACAGGGAATACTTTTGCCTCAAGTAACTACCAAAGGAGGCTTTTGGTTGTTACATGACACGGCCAGAAACTACATCCACGCCTTTTAAAACCTCAACATTAGTTGAATCTCCAAAATCGTCTTGTGTTAGCCACAGAACGTCATGTAGTCGAAATTACTGTCCCCGAGGAGAGGCCTCCCGAGGTGTACTTCTTGGTTTAGGCTTTCACTAGCACATTGCATGTGCCACCCTCCTCCCTGAGATAGTGTCCCAGCATCTTGGATGTGACATAAGGCAAGTAGTAGCTCTAAAAATCCGTCTCTAGAACCCGCTAAGAATATCGTAGAAACATAATATTTCAACGTGGCCACGTGGAGGTAGAAACTCAATACTAGACAACCCGGCGCACTAGTCATTGTATTAACCTATATAAGATATTCGAATCCGGTGGGTGTGCATGGATTCCTTAGAAAACAGAGTTTTGACTACTCGAATTGCGCAAAGTTTAATCGCGTTGGTTGAGCGAAACTCAAAATTCGCTGGGATACATTAACTGGGTAAGCTCTGTAACAGACGCTAGGTTTAGGGGAGAAAAGAACAGTCAGGGAGGGGGTGGTATGTAAGGCGTGTTTCAGCAATCGAAGGTTAGACATAATCAGTTAAAAATCACCAGCCACATTTCTTTTTCCCATATTCCAATCTAACGTTCTTTCTTCACCTATTACTTTTTATTCGGTACCTAGCGGGCTGCAATAGAAACTGCCAAGATAGTACCTAAATAAGGAACCAATTGATATATTAGCTCAAAAGTGAGACAGAGACAATTCACACACTCTTTAGACAAGCTTAGTAGCAACGCCTACATATCGTTTAATAAAAAATTGTTTTATTAATGGAACTACCCGAGAATTTTAGATGCGACTGCCAAAAAAAGCAAAAACAAAACACGGGAAACACGGAGGAAGACAAAGAGAGAGAGAGGGGGTGAGACTAGGCGCTACCGGATTGGTGGGAGTGTGGGTGGGTTATTGGCTTTTGTGTTTTCGGTGCTACCAGGGTTTTCTGCGCCACCTACACTTTCTATGAATGACATTCTCCTGAAACGTTTGATTGAGCTTTAATTGAGTTCTCTTCTAACTTGTTGACACATTATGTGGGGGGTGGGGAGCTAGATTTGTTGAACGTTATTGGTAGCCTTTTGAAGTGCTACACTCAGCAAGATTTCACATGCCATGTTTCTAGATTCAGTGATAGGATTGTGCTCTGATTGATTTCTTTAGATTGTGGTAAAGAAATACACAGTGCGGTATGTATAATGATGATAGTATGAAAAGTTCCTGAAGAGGAGTACAGTACACCCCTGAAATGCAGCCACCAAACCCCATGTATGCAACCGATGGACCCATATGTCCCAAAATTCCGCAGCCCCTTCAATCTCGAGTACAGCTTGATGCATGTAATGCCATCCATCCCAGTCTATAAGCGCCAAAGGTATCATTAAAACATTAAAAAATAGTAACATGATCTATCATGATTTTCGTCGTCATCCTCCCCTCAAGGGGGTGTCGGGTAAGTATATCTATCCGTAGTGAAAGAAAGTCGCGTGCGGGAAGAATTATGCACGATAAGTGTGGTACATGCTGAACATTCTAGTTCGTTGATTTGCGGTGAATTCCTCGTAACAGGAGCTGCGTGATGTTAATTTCCCAGCTACTTAAATGTTGTCTGGTCTTGGGAAGACCATGAAAGGGGCACTTACTCAAAAGAGTAATCCATATAGTTGTGAATAGGGTCTTTTCCAGCATCCTTTGTGCAAGAGTCACGGCCAGTAGGGCATCCAGAGGAAGCAGAAGCAGAAGCAGGAGTGTCTACGATGGAATCACCGGTACCGGTGCATCCACCTTGGAAAGTGTGCATGAGTCCGAACCAATGTCCGACTTCGTGGGTGACGGTTTTACCTTGGTTGAAGTTCACCAGGCTTCCGCCAGGGACAGTAGTGTGCAAAATCTCACAGCCATCAAGATAGAAGTTGTCTGAGCCGGCAGAGACATCAGCAGGGAAATAGCAAAACTGAGTAATTTGTTAGCACTCGAAAAGACGGTAAACAGGGAAGGGAACATACTCCAAAATCACCACCGATGTTGTAGAGGAAGTAAATGTTGAGTGTTTTGTAGTCTCCTCTCCGGAGTTTTTTCTTCATAGCTAGTTCATTTTTTCCGTTTGCCCAATCACTATTAATAGTCCAGTCCACTCCTGCAAGATTAAATTTAATTCCTTGTGGAGCTGTAATATGTAAGTACGGCCCTAGGAAGACTGATTTAGTTCGACATACCATAATTATCATTCAGTACTTTCAGTTGCTTGCTAAGTGTTGAAGATGAGACATATCCATCTGTCAGAGCAGTTGACTTGGCAACGACGTGGAAATAAGTTTGGATTTGGAGGGTATCAGCCGCTGCTAATGAGATATTTGCAGCAGCGGACGTTGACGTTTTCCCTTCGTTGGACTTTGACGCCCGGCCTGCTTCGACGCCAGCTAATTCCTCTGCCTTGGCGAGAAAGTCGTCGCTGGGTTGAGTAGCACAGCCGAAGAGTTTATGTCTAGGACCGGTGGAGGGATGTGAAAGGACCGTTGGAAGGCAAGATGCCAGAGCGAGAGCCACGATGGAAAGGCGAACCATTATTGCGGTAGAATATTATATATGATTGAATTACTACGAAGTGTTGGTTATATTGTTGATGCAAATTAAGTATTGACCAAAGAATGTGGTGTTGAATTACTGTAGTAGTAGTGTGGTGATCAGAAGATGATTTTCTTTGGGGTTTCGGAATGATATATATACCTCTCTCGCATCTACCCCAGATGGAGTTCAGCGGATCGGCATCGATGCTTGACCACCAACTGCTGGCGGAATCATGGTACAGTAGCACAAGCTGTCATAAACCATGCCCCATACAGCGGCTCCATATAAACAAGGGCATTGTTGGGTCGGCCAAGATGTACATCATTGCCCTGACTAACTGCAAGGAGAAGATTGGAGCCGAAGCCACGGGGGGTCATCTTATGTGAAGCAAATTAATCAAAGACGCAATTCGCGTGACAGAAGAAAACACTGGGGATATTCGGTATCCATTATGGTTGGTGGTTAGTGGTTGGTGGTTGGGCTTGGACGAAAAACACTTTGGTACCTGAGCTTCGAAATTCAGGGATGATAAGCTAGTATCGTACTTACAGTACCGCCCCGAGCACCCGCACCGAGGATTTTAATAAGAGTCAGGATGAACATCCAATAACGAAGGCCAAATATGATTGGCATTGCCAAGCAACTGGAGGAAGGTTCTGCATGAATAGCGTTTCCTGAGATAAGCGAGATGTGGCTGATTCATAGGCCGGGAAGCCCGTTGAAAGAATCAGCTGTTCCGCCTACAGGATCGCAGGATGAGCATCGCTTCACTTAACCGCATCCCACAGGCGAAGACTTAGCTGTGATTAGTCCATGGGTGACGCAACTGTAGTCTGTCTGTCAGTGGACGCCGTTAGCGCCGGGGGTTATAGTGTTCCATGTGTTGGAAAGCCAAAAGTCAACTAAAAAAGATTGATGCATGGCATGGCATGGCATGGCATGGCCGGTGGAACGGCCTCCAATGTACATATAGGACTCCCGTCGGTACTGCTGTACTACTGTGCAGTAAGTAAGTAATAAGTAGGATGGAATAATGAAGGAGTAGGAGTACAGTACATTGCATTGCATTACAGTATAGTATAGAATAGTATAGTAGATGCACGTCGGGGCCTGAGTGAGACGTTACTATTAACTGGGATTCCATCCAAGCACTCTGATTCTGACTTACCTTACTGTTTCTGTTTCTGTTTCTGTTCCTGTTCCTGTTACTTTGCCTTTCTTTCTCTTACTACTGCACTGCACACACTAACTGGACCCCGAGCAACCCTGCGACCGTTACTCACGTTTTTGTTTTGATTTGCCGAGTGGCTGGACTTTAAACTTCGGGGGCGTAGATGGCATTGTCAAGTAGCGCGGAATTTGCATAAAATTCTCTCGGAATTCAGTTCAGATCAGTTTGGTGCACTGCACACGGCTTGGTATGTACTACTGTATAGTGTATACTATACTGTACAAAGGTGGAGATGATTTGGATGATCGTGATCGTGAATTATGCTCACGACCTGCCGCAAAAGGCCAGTATTCAGTCAATCAACTTGGCACGTGAAATGGCCTTTTCGTTTAGAGGCGAGACAGGATTGCAAAGATGGCCATTTTGCCCATTGTTGATATTAGTTAGGGGGGTTGACGTTAAATCATCGCTTAAAAGTGATAAGAGGGATCGGAGATGCATATGTTTCAAGAGCCACCAACGGCGGATTTTGGAAGGAGGAGGCTAAGGAGCTAGCCGAGCGTGGTCAAGCCAATTACAGCAAGATTATCCCCCATCATGCGACCGAGAAGAGAAGAGGAATAACCCTTGCCCCCAAAAGAACAAAAAGAACAAAAAGAGGAGTGAGGAGTGTGTGGAGTTGTGGCCTGAGAGACTGACTGCCTCGGCTAATAATAAAATAATAGGAATAGCTTTGCGTTTGGCCCAGAATAGTAAGGTGCCTGGGGTCTGGCTGGGTCAGTGAATAGCTTCTCGCTACGTAGCTTCAATGACGTATTTTTGACTGGAGGTCGTTCATTGGTTCATTCGTTTGTTCGCTTGTTCGCTTGTTCGCTTGTTCCTGTTGTTGCTTTTTTCGTTGGGGTCCTTTGAAAGATAAATCAATGAACGGTATTGACTAACTTTTGATATTTCAACTAGAACGGGAATTTCTCCGGAAGGATTATTTAGAGCCATGAGAAAGCCCTTTTTCTTCAGTGGAATGCCAAAGACCAAAAAAGAACGATATTATACTGGTATCTGAAAACTTCTGTGACAGCTTCTCGTGGCTTTTCTAGATTTACATGTTCTCTAAATCTAGGGAAGATGGAATCAGTGACCTTCAAATAAGTGATGGGGGACGGGGGCTAGCCCCTGAAAATAGCCGAGAATCTTCAGCTACTCGTCAGGTGTGCTTCTTTGGCCCCTCCAACCCCAATTGCGGTGCGGAAGAGTCCGTCGAATCCATAGAATGATGACGTTTCTGAACGACTGTGGTGTGTGGTGTGTGGTGTGTGGTGTGTATCCTTTATTGACTAGATTGTTGCTACGGCTGTTTCGCGATGGCGCTTGCTGTCCGTGGAACATTTTTGGTGGCTTGCTTTATAGCGCCGAGAAGAGATTAGGAAGCTTTGCGAGTAAAGCATTGCCGGAACACGCGATAGTGACCAGTGCAAAGATCTAGCTTAGATCGTAGGCTAGACTTTCAACTAGATGTCCTTTCGGACTTGCCTTGAATGAAGAAAAGACCTACAGAATCTAGTCCGTCATCTACGCAGACAATCTTCTTGAGAATATAACACAGTACTGAATTTCTCTACGAGCTCTATGATCTCCTAATGAAAACGAAGTCTTTCGCTTGGCACTGATAGTTGAATGCATCCCAATGAACAAAACCCAATCCCTAAGCTCCTTACCAACAGGTGACTTGCCGATTCTCCAGCTTCATATATCTACTTTGCTTTCAAAAGCCGAGATTCTATGCCATAACCATTTCTCGGAACCTATAAAGCCTTAAGAATGATCAATCTTCAAAAAATCACAGGTTACTCCCTCCAAGCCAAGCTCCTGGAACGAAACACACCCACCACGATCCGGATCTTTCTCTATTGGCATTGTTCAAAAGTATAACCCTTAGGACCTTCACTGAATAGTCATATGTCGAATACCATTTTGGTTTTCTGGAGGTTCGTAAGAACCAGAAGTCACGCAATTCAGTTTTCTTGTCAAAATTATTAGATGACCAACACTAGATATATGCATTCTCTCAATACAAAACCCAAACATGGCTAGTTTTTATGATATCAAAAGTGTAGCTTCCATCTAATCTCAAAGCAAGCAGCCATATATCCCCAATCTATGTGGGACATTCTGTGAGATTTGCAAGTGCAAGTGCAATAGCAAGTACCTTTACCGAATTCATCTCCCGTGTATTTCGACAGCTCCCGAGTGTCGACAGAGCCTGGAAGCCCGGGTACCCAGCGAAGGAAAGTGGTTTCTCGTGGCAACTGGTGCTTGGGAAAAGTAACACGAGATTACTGCCGCTTTAGATTGTCCTGAAACTTTAGGAGAGTTTTAAAATTTCCAAAACATCGATATTTTAGTGGTTGAAATTATATTCTCGATTCTACGACCCTTCAGATTAACGGTCTTTGAAAACCACAAGCTTACTAAAGTCCAGCAGCACAGTACAATCCCTGACACAATAAAAACACATGATTACCGCTGAGTTAACTGTGGAATACTATGCTACGCTCTGAGTCCAATCAATCAAAACAAGAAACACCACCTGCCCAATCCAGTATTCATATTCGCATGAGTCGGTTGCCCGCTAAGTCTAAGATAAAGCACGTACGCCCCAGTTGCACCAAAGCCTCCATCGCATGCCTAAACTCCATACTGACCATTGCTTTAATTAAGCGTCCTGAAGCACACCCCACTTCTTTGCCAATTCCATATGTTCACTGCTCACGGACTCATCGTTGAGAGCTTCTTCCAGTCGTTCAATGCTCTCTTGTATACTGCGAGCTGATTTAACTCCTATTTCTGAACAAGCAATCCGGACTTCCTTGAGTGATTTGCCGCCGGTGTATTTCCATTTCTTCTTGGCATGGTCTTCATTTCCGCTTGAGTTTTCGCGCTTACGCTTTTTTGTCAGGGAATCGGTTTCAGCAACTTCTTCGGGCTGCGGGACACCCAATTTATTGGAGTTTTCTTCAACCCATTCGACGAGCTTCTTCAGTGTCAAGACGGAGTTGACATCTTTGTTGGAGTTAGGGGTGTAATTTAGGGAAGAATTGGTGGTAGCCCATTCGTCAACGACCTTTTGGATAGCTGCGGCGTGGTGTTTCCAGTACATGGCTGAGATTTCATCCCAGATAGCGTCTTTATCGTTTGGTACTATGGTCTTAAGTTTCTCTAGCCACGGAATAATACCACGACGTAAGACCTTGGCCTGCGTTCTTTTCGTATCAGCCACTGCTTGAGGCGAATTGACATCGTATGTCTCACGGCCGGGCTCATTGAGATATGGGCATGGCGCTCCAAGAATCATCGCCTGAACACTGACGAGGACGGATAATAGTGTGCTTTTATTGGGTTGCCATTTTTGAGACGCATCTCCATCCCAGGTATTGAGGATCGAGAGACAAACCGTTCCAGAACCCATGTGAAGGTTAGGATTGATTGGGAAACCGTCTCCATCTTCATCGACCCTATCAAGAGTAAATGTCATCTTGGGGGGTGTCTTCGGATACTGCGAGTCGAGATATATGTCGAATGGGAATAATCCGCCTTCGTATGGTGTACCTTGCACTCCAACAATAAGGGCCTTCATGACATCCGAACGTCGTTCCGCAACCTTTAGAAATATGTTATCGGGTAGAGAAGTTGTCATGTTGGCGATCTCCTTTGAGATAGTATTGTTACGACCCGAAGCTCCAGCAGTACTGACTTTTCTATCTGCAAACTTGTCTTTGTATCGATGGAAAGCAAGAACGTCGTCGGTGAATGTGACTTTGTTTTCCTTCATAAATTTGTACCAATTATCCTTTGGATCCTGTTGTTGGACTGGCACGGCGTACAAATCAAGTATATGCTGTTGCTCTACGCACTTCTCGTATATGCCCACAATTGTCTGACAGAGGCTTTTAGATTTGGCCTGCTCGACTTTCCATTTTCCTCGTCCCCTAAATGGTCAGTATTGAGAGCTAGATTAGGTGAACTGTACTTTTCAATATGGCACAAGTTCTAGCATAATCGCAACACACTTGCGTTTGAGAAATCTAAGAATTCATAGCTCGATCACATTTGTGTGAAAGGTTTTGAGACATTAGGAAAAGTGCCAACTTACTTGCTCCCAGCTCCAGAGTGCTTCTCAGCAAGTTCAATGAAGGTTTGAGCCTGCGTATAGGTATTTTCCAATGAGCTAAGAACTGGAGGAAGCAACTTTTCTACCTCACTACTCGGTGACCATGTATCATTAAGCTCCCAAAGACCAGGACTATCCTTCATATTTGGCCGCGGACTTACAATTATCTTGCAAAGGTCCTCCTGGCTAGCCAGTATTTGCAACAAGGAGAAGACCTTCGCATATAAAGCTTCACGTTCGGTGATGTTGTCAACAGAATCGTTTCGAATAAGGCTGACGATGCTATCAAAGAATAAACTGTACCTGAAGAGGTTGAGTGCAAGTGTGTCGAAGATGGTAGTTTTGTGTGGGCCAGTTTTAAGCTCTCGAGATATCATATCAATGGTTTGTGCGATCGTTGCATCAGAATCCGTCTCACCAGTAGCCTTGAAGATCTTGACATCGTCGGGGGAGGGCAAGGCACTGTAAGCTTCTCTTTTGCCACCGTAACCTATACCTCCAGATTTTAGTGGTACAGCAGCAGCCGAACTCGTGAGTGCTACCGCGCGAGCGCCTTGTAGATCTTCCACTGCTATCATATTAGCACTGCAACTAGACAGATCTTAAGGCCATCGAACAAGAATATTTCCTTCTCTGATACGGACCTAATTCCTGAAGCAATGAAAAATCGAATTTCCTTACGCTCGAACGATGTTCGAACTTCTCCTGCTTTTCGACGAAGGGAATATCAAAAGCTTACCTTGTCTTCTGTCAAATTTGCCCAGAACTACCCACAAACGAAATAATCTACCAGCATCACAGCAAGCGGGTGCAATATCAATACTTTCTCCCCTGCCCTTGCTTTTACCACATCCTCCACATGTCCAAAGTTTGCATTTCTTACAATATCCCTCAAGGTCTGTGTCAAGGCTCACATTAAGCGGCAGGAACGTACGACATGCTCGACATTTCCGATGAAAATATGAGGTCCCATCAGATAACAACTGTAGTTGTGTCAAAGGCTCTGAAATATTTGTAACGAAACCTTCCCAGTCCGTCTGGTTGACGTTGGTATCTTGGTTGCTCCCATCACGTTGCAATGTGAATGGGCGAACGCCAGCTTGTGGTGGTGCCCCAAAAATCTTTCGCTTTGCGGCATCCTTGACCTTTGACATTTTTGCTTTGGCTTTCTCTTTCGCACTATTGGAAGCTGGCGTTCTCGTTGGTAAGTTCACTGGTTCAGAGACCAATGGTTTTGATGGTGAACCTTGTACAAGTGATTTGATGAAGGCGCGCATGGTCGGTTGGTCAGTACGAGAAAGACGAGGTCCTAAGTTGGAGTCATAAATGAAGGCTAGCACGCTAGCGGAATTATATCGCCCAATAATTTTCCCGATCCAAGGGTGTGAATAACTGAATATAATTGACAACCAAAAATCACGAGGCTGTCTTGATAAGGCTCAGGTGGTTCAGGCTACGATACACTCGGTTAGAAGATCCCGTGACTACATATGATGTAGGGAGTAGTTTAGTTGAGCTCTAATACTACAGTAACCTGAAGCCATTCTGAGTTGACTTTGAAAGTAACTGCTTCTGTGGGTTCTTTCAGGGACAAAATCCAGGTACTTTCAAAAAGGTGAGTAACTCACGTGAATAGATGTGCCCAACCACATGTTCATAGAGATATAGGCACTATGAAATGGCGCATCTGCTTTGGATGCTTACAACTGAAAAATATAGAAAAGTCAAAAATCTAATTGGCTGAGCAATTCAATTCCCTCCTAAAACAAAACTAAATTTCAACTTGCTTCTGTTCTTCCACAGATCTAAATGGCTATCATGGAAGCCCACCAGTCAGTCTATGTGCACTGTGAGAATATCCTTTCCAATACTCTTATCTTTAAACTTTACCTCGTAAAGTCAACGGTTTCCGGTATATTCTCCTCGACCGGTGTTTCGTAAACTAGCTTGAAGTTGGAACTTGTAATTATCTCGACAACGATAGCTCAGCAGTAGTCTAAGGGTTTTATGGTTAGCAAGTGTAATAGATCCAAATATTTCATTTAGAGCGATATGTTACCCATTCTAATTCAAGTGGAGATATGCTTTGGATGTTGAAGTTTCGAAACCGTTATGCATGGGTATTCATGCTTATTTGCTCGATTTTCAAACAAAACCGGAGGGCTGAATGAGTTAAGAGGAGCAGAGTGATGGCCAGTGACTTGTTAAGGTTTTTTTTAGCTTATGAACAGATCCTCTTCACTGATTAATTTTATTGGGAACACGTTATGGGTTTTTGTTATGTGCCACAGGCTTCCGCAGAGTTTCGTGTGAAGAAATTTGGGCGGTTCAGGCAAATTCTTGCTACCATTCACGATAGAGAACCCATTGGCGGACTAGCCGCTTCTTACCGATAGATATTTTCGAAATAAAAGGGAAGATAATGTGCCTACGATATCTGTCCCATATAGATTGCCCTGAGAATGAGTGCGGACTCAACCAGACACGCCATACTTTCAAGCTCAACTTACAGAACAAGAACAATGAAATTAACAGGGTTGCAATAAGATCGGTGGCCCAGTAATAATTAGAAGCACTATGGTTTGAGTTAAAAGGTATTTGCGTAAAAGTATACAAGGCTTGCCCGGGTCAGCGCTGGTCGCTAACCCCATAAAAACCCATAACTCCTTGGTATCTATGCATATGTCAAACTTCCTCTCCAATCTCCGACTTACTAATACACGAGTTGCGTATGGTCTCTTTTTGTATCTCCCGTCGTGCCATCATCTATTTTCCACTTCCTATGCATTTACCCCAGCCTGGAAGCCCGCACCCAAATCCAATGAATAGGTAGAGTAAGAAAATTACAACCACGATCAACAGTGCCATCAGCTTGACATCTAGAAATATCAGTTAATATTTCCTCATAACACTAGGAACAGGGTCTTACTTTTCCACCACATCTGCCTCCTTAAACCTCTACTGCGAACCCGAAACTCGTGGGCACTTCCTCCTAGTCGATCCGTTTTATCAACCAAGAGATCGATTCTCTCGCCTCTTTCCAACAAAGTTTCAATATTCTGACTCATGATTCCTCGCACGTTATCAATCTCCCCTTGGGCATTCTGAATGGCATCCTGCTTTCCGGATTTCGTGGTACCAAAATTAACCATCAATTTCTTCATCTCCGAGTTGAAGCTTCCGGCACCATAGCTCTCCATAGAGGCAAAGTCCGTGGCATTTGTAGGAAATCGTTCGAGGAACCGATTCTTGATCTCGATGAGGAAACCGAAAGGGATGCGACGTCCCAAAGATGAATCTGCCACTACGAGATAGGTAAGACCACCTGCAGAGGCTTCCGAAGTAGAGTATTCGGACGGTGCGGATGCAATGTAATGAATGAAGTTGGAGTTGTGCGTATAGGTTAATTTTTGTGGTGTCTCGTGGGTGATCTTTGGTAGAACGAGGGATGCAAGACTGCTGGTTTGCGAGCTGGCGGAGGCAGCATGTTCACTCAGAATGGTGGTATTATGGGCGATACAAGCACTATATAGGTTAGCAACTATCCTTGGGCTCCCTCTTTCTGCCTCCTATTCTCTTGATGAGATCAAGTACAAGGTGATCTCGCTCTAGCTCTTAGGGATCTTACTAAAGCAGTGGGGTTTGGGCGGACGATGAGGACGCCATTGTAGTTTTGTCTTCAGTCTATAGTAACCAAAGAAAAATTATGATTCTGAAAAGTCGATTTCAAGGGCAGGCACCAGTCTGGTGAGTTCTAGTTTCAAAGTGGTGGTGAGCGATGACGATGCCGCTTGCAGTTGATCTGTCTATGGGATAAACCCTGTTTGTTGCCTCATATATAAGGCACAAACAAAATGTTCGGGATTGTTGATATTGAACACCACTATAATTCCATCTCGCTATTTTCTGGTTATTTACGCAACTCTACTATTTCTGCCCTCTAGTATGAAACTGGGATCTATTCGGTCTGGTAATTGCCTTATTTGTACCTTCCAGGTCTCGGAATGGCTGGCTCCATCAATTGCCCGCCATGTAGCCACATCGGAGCGTTTTTTTTCAGTTGAACATCCGAAAAGAAACCTTACTATCCGCCGGACACTCTCCAAGCGATTGTCGAAGGGACAGCCAACCTCTGTCGTAAGGTGAATCCCTTTAATTTCTGTAACACTTGCTGATGACTTTCATAGAGTTTCCTAAAACCGCGTGAGAATCCCTTTGCAGTAGGAAGCGTTGGCCACCCTCCCGAGCAACGTTCGAAGCATGAGCTCTTCGAAGAGCTTGTGGGTGAGCAAATTACGTCGATTTTTCGAAATCTGTCTTTTCTCAAACCGGGAGGGAGAAGCTCCTGTAAGGCATGGGGCATAGAAAATCCAGATGATCTAGAGGATAAAAAGGCACAATTCTTTGCCTCTCTACGGCAAGCTATGTCTCTAGCATACACTCATAAGGATATAGAAAGGAATCCTATGTTCTACCGCCTTAGACGTGCGTTTGTGAAAGGTAGTGTGGCAGGGCTGCGGCAGTCCATACAATTTCTGTTTGTGGACTCGGTAGTAAAAGGGAAGTTTCCGAGCGACAAAACAATACACTCAAATCCTAGGCAACTCGCAGATCTTTGCTATCCAAACGAATGGTATCCAGCTACGCGGGCCATACAGCGGACAGTTCACCTTCACATCGGGCCGACCAATTCGGGGAAAACATACCAGGCCTTGAAAAAGTTAGAAGCTGCAGAGACTGGGGTATATGCAGGACCTCTTCGTCTGCTTGCCCATGAAGTATACACAAGGTTCAACGCCAAAGGAAAGCTTTGTGCCCTGATAACCGGTGAGGAGCGACGGGTACCCGAAGGTATGACTAAGCCCATGTCTAGTTGTACAGTAGAAATGGTACCGTTAAACGTCAAAGTCGATGTCGCAGTTATAGACGAAGTGCAGATGATAGGAGATAGAGATCGAGGCTGGGCGTGGACACAAGCATTTTTGGGCGTCCAAGCTAAGGAACTGCATCTGTGCGGCGAATTACGAACAGAAGAGATGATTCGAAAGCTCTGTGCAAGCATAGGGGATAAGCTCATTGTGCATAAGTACGAGCGGCTGAGTCCTCTTGAGCTCCAGAAATCCAGTATTAATGGAGATCTGAGCCGTCTTGAAAAGGGAGACGCTGTAATTCTGTTCTCTAGAGTGGCCATTCACGCCATGAAAAAGAAAATAGAGGCTGCGACAGGCAAAAAATGTGCTGTTGTGTATGGTTCCCTACCCCCAGAGACTAGAGCTCAGCAAGCAGCTTTATTCAACGATCCAGACAATGATTACGATTTCTTGGCGGCAAGCGACGCGATTGGAATGGGCTTGAACCTCAGCGTGAGGCGCATCATTTTTGAATCGACAACAAAACACGACGGGATGTCCTTCCGGATAATTCAAACATCAGAAATCAAGCAGATTGGTGGTCGAGCAGGCAGGTACAAATCTGCTCACGATGCTGTCAAGGAAGGTGGGGCAGATAGTACAAATGTAGGGCTTGCAAACCCATCTCACGTCGGCTACGTAACAACGCTTCAAAACTTTGATTTGCCAGTGGTCCGTAAAGGTATGGAGACTGATGCCAAGCCCATAACAACAGCCGGCATCATGCCTCCCGATCTTGTCTTCAAGAGGTTCGCATCTTACTTCCCTCCTGGCACACCCTTCTCCTATATTCTTCTTCGCCTCTACGACGTATCATCGATAAGCTCGAACTTTTTCCTATGCCCCATTACGGATCAGATTCTCATCGCCGACATAATTGAACCATATAAACTCACCATTTCGGACCGGCTCAAGTTTATAGCTGCCCCTTGCATGGTCCGCGAACCGCAATATGTTGAACTGCTCCAAGAGCTTGCAAAATGCGTTGCCGACCAGAGCAATGGCCATCTCCTAGATCTCAAGTCCTTGCCAATCGATCTTCTGGACCTGGAGATCCATGAACATGAAAATGGTATTATGGGTTACCTTAGGGATGCTGAGTTTTTGCACAAATCGATCACTACTTACTTATGGCTCAGCTACCGGTTTAATGGTGTCTTCATCAGCCAACCTCTTGCTTTCCATTTGAAAGATCTCGTTGAGGTCAAGATTAACGAGTGTTTGGAACATATCAACTACGACCCGAAAAGAGCAGCTATTCAGAAGGCACTACGACTGAAAACTGTGAAGCGTGGGCTTACTGCAGAGGCTGATATGGGGGATGTGGATGAAATCGAACTACTCGCTGATGACACGGATATTCCAGCTCCTGCGGATGTAGAAGTCCCCGAGGTACTGATCGCAGTAGATACTATTGATGGAGAATATGGATCCGAGGCTCAGCAACCCAATTTGTAAAATGCATCCCTCTCTTGCAAGATTTGGGGCTTTGATTGTATGATAGAGACACAAGGAGCAAGTGGGCCGAAGAAATTGGGATAATCAGGAACATGTATATTATGTTGCATTATAGCTGCCATCTCGGTATGTGACTTAGAAACTGGCTCTCTATCGCCTTGTTGGATAGTCCTGTATTAAAAATGAACAACAAAATAGGCCAAGACAATTTCCAAGTAGCAGGATTGATTAGTTGCTATTTATTAGCCATCTTCACAATTTGAAAGGTATTCTAATAGTCGCAGTACATGTCGCTTATACCAGGTCTCAGTTGCCAAGCGGATAGATCTAGTTGCTCGTGGAACGCAATAAGGCCGAAATACAGTAGACATCTTGCTATTAGTAGAGTTGGTGTTACTAACGGTCATGGGAGGATTTATTTCTCGGTATTTGGAGTAAGTGAAGCTTCTTTATCTTTCGGGAAATAGCGGCGACTTTATAGGAGATTGCAACACGTCTTCACGGGCGAAATTGTGAACTCTTATCTCGGTAAACATTTTGAAAATTCAATTGCATTAACCCCAGCGATATGAACATCAAGCCTCAGAGCATTCTAATTTTTATTAGGAGCTCTTTCGGTAACCTTGGACACTTGCTATAACCACCGTGCTATAACCACCGCACAGATAATATTCGCTATTCCCATCAACACATTCACGCCAATTGATGTTTTATCACTTCTGCTTAGCCCTGGGTCGGACGCAGACGCCAAAGTCACAACAGGCAGTTGTATTACCTGCGTTCGTATTTGCGTGGTAGGCGACCCTAGTGAGTTGACTGTTGTAGCGTGACTAGATATGGTATAGTCCACAACTGACTACAGTGTTAGTTTTCACATTCAGAAATATTGGGAGAACAGTTAAGCTTTCTCACCTGCAAAGGTCAAGGTCGACACTTCGACCACTGTCTTAATCGTCGTTGACAGCTCTAACTTCGGGCTTTTCTCACGGCTAGCTACGGCCTTCGATGTGCTTACTGGGTATGCATCTATACATCGTATAAAGCACAGCAGAGATATGATAAGGGCAGCCGGGTAAGAGATATAAGGTAGATACATAATAGATGGTTTTGCGATCAGTGGGATACTCTTCACTGGAAAAACAACCAAGGGGAGGGACCGAAGACTTTACTTTATATCTCTAATCATCAGGTAAATGCACACCAGGGCGCTATTCAGTCAAGGGCTTGAAAGACCACTCCGCCTCCAATGTCCATAATGCGAGGCTTGAGGCTGAGATCATAGTATATTGGTGACGCCTTATGATCTCATATTAAAAGAGCTGTCAGTAATAAGTTATCAAGAAACACAATTTAAAAACAATAGAGTTTACAAGGTAATGCATTGCAGCTCTATATCTTAGCTCTGTAATCGACTATAACTAGTTTAACGAGAGTTACATGGGAAGTTTTTAGCCTCAATTTACTGGAAAATGATAAACTCGAATATATGTTTGATTTGAGGAACATGTTGTGTAACTACAAGAAATAATTCGAAGTACGCGGACGATGGTAAAAGCGCCTGATACTTCGTGGAACTCTTGCTGCGTAAACTGCGAGCTCTAGTCACAAACACTTGTTTCTAGCTGCAGTCCTCCTTTAGTCAGAGCGTCATTGAACTGGAACTCAAAATTCACAAATTTGCTGATACGACACAAAGTAAATCTAGACATGATAAAACTGGCGCTCATGGAAAGGATATTTGCGGCAAATGCCTGCTGAGAATGATCGATTCCTGCCAGAGAAAGAAACAATATTGAACGTGGGACCGAGAAGTTGTATGGACTACTACTATGAAGGGGTGGATCTTCTCCGCTAAACAAGCTTGTACCATCGCTGACTTAATGCATCGGCTAAATTACCATTGGGTAATATGGTCGTCTTACATGATAAAAGCGGTTGGGGTGATGATGTATGCTTTCTATGTGCTAAAGCTTTTTGAAAATAGTTTATTTAAGACACATAGTAAGAGCCTAGCATACTTCCAAATAAATTACTAATCTTTATCAATAAATAAAAATGAGACTATGCTCCCTTGGTTCTACTTGGTCTGAGACATACAGCGGAATTTTATCATATGGGGCTCGGTTGTATTTGATAAAGTGCGTGTACATTAAGTCAGCTATATCGCAATAAAAACCCTCCAAGGCAAAATCAATCCCATGGCTGTCAGGATGACAGCATGAGCGAACCAACTTAGGGGAACAATATATAACAACTGAACTGACAAGATTCTTAGATTATGTAATATATATGTAGATTCAGGCTTGTTATGGTCGTTGATAACTTACATGCGTTGAATCACAGTTCCAAAAAGTTATTCACATTCAAAAGTGCTGCACATTATTAAATCGATGAATTCATGGATTCTAACTTCCCCGAAGAAAATGGATTCTAATCTCAACTAGGGCTCTAGATGATGACCAGAGGAATGTTCGTATATGTTGCAAAGATTCCTTCTTGGCATGAGGTATTTCGACACCGACCATATCGTAACAAATGACCGAAATACGGTGTTATTCTTTGAATACGTCAATACAGAACAAATCATGTAGTTCTCGTAACACTGCAGTCATGTGTTGGGGATGTTACGTTTGATGTTGCACAAGAAGAACACGCTATGCTTTTCTTAGTGTATGGTGCCCATATGCTAGGAAATTGGAGGCCAAATACAATGATATAAACTTTCCCTCGTGTAAAGTGATCGAAGAACTGCTCTTAATAATGAGAGGGAACATGTCCAGGATCTTTTCGTGTTTTAAACCTTGTTCTAGCTTAAAGTTGGTCAAAACCGAAGGGAAACTATGAAGACCAGGATTTGAGCAATGTTCCCAGCAGGTTTAGGTGATGATTTTACAAGTCAGTGCACAAGTTATTTAACGGGACTTAGCAATTAAGCTGTGACCTGAAATGTCTAGAAAAGTCCTAAGCAGCAAGCCGAGCTGGGGATGTTTTAGGCAATACATAATGTGAAACTATCGAAGGATGCACACTTCTACTGCTATAACTGTAATCGTCCTTTATTTCTTCTTCTCTAGATGTGGTGATAGTGTGGTCTGCTGTGATTCTAAGGATCCTTGAAAATACAGTTGGGTTAGCGTCATTACAGTACGGCAGGATTTGAATTCTAACAAATGAGCCTACTACATACGAACTTCTGACAGGGTGCCTTGTTGCAGGTTCTTTACGAAAGCAAGCTGTCACCTACGTCTTACTAAGCTAATAATTCGTGTTTTATTTATCACTACATTATTACTTTTGTAATTTTAAGCTGACGGAGAACCTTTACTATGAAAGTAACACGCATACAGCATGAGTTTTATCAATCGTGATGTAACTGCGAGCTTTTAAAACCTTTCCAAGGAGCTTCATATTATTAATTACTCCTTATTTAGGCCTAGTCGCACCGCTAACCCTCCCCGTCACTTGCGCGGCGCAGTGGACGATCCACAAGTCTTTACCATCATATGATCGATATTTAGACATTTAAGTAAGTATATGTGGCTTTCTATAGTAGTAAGCACCAGGTGCGAGATGGCCGGGTGCAAGGCCATATGTCAACAACATTGCCTAGCATACGTCTCTTCATTCCCTATTGTGTAGGGACAGTGAGAAGAAGAGCATCCTGCGAGGACTTCAATTGTGCCACGGTTACAAGAGGCTTTTGACAGCTAGTCCGCCCTTGAAGCCTCAAGTTGTACACTAGGCGCCCTAGCATTAGTGATCCTAATCTAGGTCTAGGGTTGGAATAGTTGGGGGAAACAAATGACAGAATTTGGAAATGCTGGGGAGTCGGCTTTGCATCGGGTTGCAGATAAAAATGGAGACATTTCTCTTCTCTCGAAAACTAGAGAAGACATTTAATTTGCTAGGGATACGAGCCTCTTAGCTCATTGTTCACTTATCAAAGAAGTTCGGCAAGGCTACGATCGACCTCTACGAGGTTAATCTAGGATAAAGCCTTGATGGGCCTATGGAGAGTCCTGCATGTTGGAAACACCAGTCAAAGCATCATCGGCGTCTCCTCTGTAAGTGCAGGCAACCTTGCATGTAGGATATTGGTAACCTATTTGTCGCTTGTGGTTGGGTTGCATTACCTAGTCTATAAAGGAATCGTTCGGGCTGAGAATCGTGTACCACAAAACAGGAATCAAACATCATTGGATCCGATGTGAAGTAGGCTGCAGTCACTATAAGTAGTAAGAGATGCCCTTGCTGGAAGTAAGGCCTAGATGGGAATAGGCAGGTAAGTCTCAATCTAATGTAGGTTTAATAACAGGGTGGCAGAGCTGACGGCCTACTCTCCGAGAAGGATATGCGTTGTGATATATTACAAATTATCTTGCGCTGTTCCTCAATACCCACGATCTTGCCCGTAGTACGTGCGAGGCACACTTATGGTAGCGTAAGCCACTGGCTGTTTCCTTCATTACAATTTGAGCCAGGATGACGGACGAAAATCGATCGCTGGAACGGAGATGAATCTTAAGATGCGAGTTTTTGAGCTGTGCAAGTGGTTTTAGAGTTTAGCATACTGAAGCCTATATTTTACCCTCTTTTAGAAATTTACATGCTAAGCACCTTGGGAGGGCGAGCTTGAATTTTTACACAGGTTTTATACGTTATACGTAAGATCTCTATCCTCCAATGCTCAGTAATGTCGTGGAACAACTGGATTGCGACAAGGTAGGCAAGACAAGGTCTACTTGTTATCGTTAGTAAGACTAGTAGCCCTACTTTTCCTTTTAACCGGTCTATTCGGAGCCATCACCTTGAGCCATCCAAGCAACTAGTTGAAATTACATACTTGAAACTTTGGTTTATATTTAGTATATATTGTTAAAAGTGATAGTATGAATGCTAGTGTTTCTTGTACTTCAGATAAAATTTACAGTCGGATCACTTTGATAACAGGCACCAATACGCTAGGCTTGCGTAAGGCTTTACACTTCACACAGTATACACAAATTTTCAAGGTGAGTCATTGTTTGCTAGGTCTTGCCTAATAAATAGCAAAGCAGTTAGACACTAATTCAAGATTACTAGTGCCTTTGATATCATGCAACGTAAACCAAGAACGTCCTGTTCCTTCAAAATGAAACCTGGACGTAACACCCAAGCAACCATTTCCAGCCCAGTTCTGAGCTCCTCTGTTTCTACCTGTGTGGCAATCTCATGCAGATCAGGATCAAATGGTACTCCGAGATTAGGCAAGATTCGATCCAACTGCCCGTTGACACAAGCCAAGTATGACCACAACTTAATAGTATGTCGCAATATATTGCTTCTCAATTCCCTACCCCTCTGAAAATCCTGAAATTCTTTGGTTAGGGGCTCCAAGTATTTTTCCAACCTAGAACTGAGTTGGCCTTCATTTTTCAAAAGTGATGGATGGTAATCCACCTTGTGCCATGCTCGTAGTTCAAATTCACGCATGATGTATCGTCCATAGCCACTCCACCCTATAGAGTATTTAGCAAATGTTTGCCTTGAACGAAGAAGGATAAGCTCTTACGTTCGTTTCCGAGATTTGAGGCAGCAGACCGTCCAGCTTGCAAGTACACCATACCAGGTAGCCATCGCTCATCGAATATGTTCAAGTCATGTAGAATGTTGGAGACAAATGAGGCAACAAAAGAAGTGTGGACCTCATAGAACGAACGGTTTGCGAATTCGGGGTTTATCTCTAGAGGACAATCTTGCTTGGTGCCCATCATAGCTCGCAGTACCGCGGTTAGATCGGAATGTCTTTTGGGAGGAATGTCGGCAGTAGCTTTGCTCTCATACCATGGCCGACCTGCTCTCCACTTTTGAGATGTATCAATAGATGACCAGGACATCAGGGGTGTTTTCAGAGCTTGTGTAATATCCCCGCGACTATGTATCTCAATCTGTTCTTGAATTGCAAAACTGTAATCTATGATCGAGTTCTGTATGTTCAAGAGAGTTCAGCATCGACTGACCTCATGGGGGTGGAAAGGGATCTCAAGAAGAATAATCGTCACCTACCTGAATAATTCTCACTAGGTTGTGAACCATGTTTTCTTGAAACCCCCTAAAACGATCGTCCATCACTGGCACAAATTCCGTTTCTCCAAGGAACATGTGATCTGGGTTCAAGAATTCGATGCTTCGTTGACGAAATCTATCTCCATAGAGTGATGATGAGAATGAATGCTTATTGACAGCTCGTTGTTGGTTTTTAGGTTGACTGTGTATGAGATGATACCCCTGGCCTGTCAGAGTTTCCGATGCTGATGGTTGAGTATGTGGCAGCGGCGGGGAATCGTTGCGATCACAGAGGCTTTGAGTCTGGGTAAAAGAGTTTGTTGTCTCCGGTTTATGTTTGGAAGCCAGGTTCCTAATGTGATCAAACAAGGTGCGTATCTCTACTGTAGATCGTGATATATCGCCGAGATAATTAGTTGCTTCTACGTTTCCCAAACATGTAGAGCATATGAAGTTATCCTCTTCTCCGAAATTGAAACCTTGAACTTGTAGACGGATGCAGGGTTGAGACTGATTAGAGCTCAATGACAAGCAGGTAGTATGATACCACTCATCACAAGAGTCGCAGGCAATCCAGTCAATATCTTGCTCGAGGCACCTGGAGGTAGATCTGACTGGGTCCTCATTTCTCCGACATATTGGACATAAAATCAATTCCTTCATCTTAGGCGTAGACCGGGATTTTTGGGGGAAGCTGCATAGAGTACCGATCTTCTCACACCTCAGGCATCGCTTTGGGTCTTCGCTGATCAAATTGCATCTCTGTTTTGCGTGGTGGCATTGGGTACAAGCCGTCTTCCGCTGACTGGGCGGCATCTCTTAGAATTCGTTTTGATATAGCTTTTGAATACAGTAGGATCTGAAAAGTGTCTGTTAGCAATATTTTCTCGAAATTATGTGACCACCGGGGGGAAGTGACTTGTATCCGTGCTTCATGTAACTGTCTACTTCGCGTGGGCCCACATGATTCCCAATGGGTCATCTGTGCATTCCTAGAAAGCTGTATGGTGAAGGAGGTGATCTAATGGAAATTATTCGGCCATATAGAAAAGTATCAATTTAGAACTTGATTGTGTACTGATAGGATATTAACTATCTACTTCTCCTGAATTCGGAGCTGAAGCGCCACCACTTAGACTACTGGCGCACAAGAAAATGGATACTCAAGTTCGATCCTTACATATAACTTAGCCACGGATGATACGGTCGTAACTGTGCCAATCAGCAGGGTTTATATGAGAATCGTATTATTGATCTATCACAAGTCCTTTTACACAAAGCTTTCCATAGTTTACAGCCGCAAATTTTGCACCACTTTTCGTTTCTCAAAACCAGTGTGATGTCACCACTTAGCGCGAGTATCCCAGCCAATGCATAATTTGATCGATATTTTTTAGGTTGTGTTACATGTAGAAAGCTTCGAAGTCAAAAGGAATTACAATGCAAGATACTGATTACTTTCCCGTAGGGATGACCGGGTAATATCAGGAAAAGTAAATATTGTGTATCGCGGGTATCACACGCTTTTCATTGTGCCTTTTTTGCTCCTTGTAACGTGATATTCATAGCAAATAGGGGGACTTTTGGTTTTGCTCAATTATTGCGAGCTCAGAATCTGCCGCCATTTCACCAACGACATAGCTCATTTATAAGTAATATTATTTTCTTTACAGCTAAGGATCGATCATCTGAGTACTCAAGTCTACCATGACGCAGCACGACTCGTGGTGGACTATTCTGGTTGCATTAGATCTTGGCACCGCATCGTTGACATCTTCATGGGTACTTGCTCGGGATACTATCGACGCAAAAGGGCAGCTTTATCGACGATGCAAAGGGAATGGAAAGCTTTTGTATAACTGGTTTGGATCAGCAGCCAACAACACGTTAGGTAATCCATGCCTCCCGACGACTCTTGTTTATCATAGAGAAACCAAGAAATTGCTATATTATGGTTTTGAGGCTCAAAAATACCTTACCGGTCGCTATCCTCAAACAAGTCCTGAGACTGTCTATGTAATCAAGCATCCTAAACTGCTGTTGATAGATACCGAGCATCAAGATATCTCCATAGCGGCATCAGCAAGATACCGGAAGAGTCGAGAGACGTTGAAGCAAGTTTTGGACAAAGACCCCTCAGACGTATTCGAAGACCTAATGACATGTGTCCTTAATCATGTCATTGCACATGTTAATAGATATTCCATTCCGAGTATTGAGAATTTTCATATCGAACTTATACCCTGCCTTCCACCTGGGTTAGTTAATACTTTTCATGCTTTTCATGCTGAACTTCGCGTTCTTGATAGAGACGGAGAGCCTGTAAATTATGCTAATTTTATAAATAGATGGAACCCTTCAATTCATAACCAAATAGCCATAATAGCGGCGAAGGCAATGAACACCGCCATCACATCTAACAGACTTCGTGACATCAAGTTTGGCATTCAAGATGTTTACTTGGTCAGTGAAACAATCTGCGGATGTAAAGCCTGGCTTCGAAGTGTTGTTTCTGAAGCAGCTCTCACCTGCAATGTTGATGATCAAATAGGAAGGAATGTCGATGGCATAAGGGTATGTATATTTCAATTGTCATAATACTCAATAGAGCAAATGAAGAAATGTAACTGTTCTTGCAGCTGTACTGGAATTCGCGTCTATACTTTGCTGATGCTTTAAAAGGTCGGGGAGTTATTCCTTGTCTGTGACATTGGAGCAGGGACTGGATGTTTGACATTACTCAGACTCGTATCTAAAGACCCTTTACAAGTTGAACAACTTGAAGCATCCCGATGTATGCCTACCAACTATAAAATAACGCGTAAAAACTCACATTAGTACAGCACTCGATATATGTGGAGAATCAGTCGAGGCAAACTTCGAAACTTGGCTTGTAGATCATCTCACCGAAGCAGATTATCCAGGAGTTCTACCGTCCCTTATCAGCCGAATATGTCAACAATTCAGTGAAGATAAAAAGGACTGTGGGAACTTAGATATAACTGCCACATCAGAGCCCTGGAGCGTTGTTGTGCCTGGATTACGAGCTAACAAACACAAACGCTTTCGCAAAGATTGTTTACAGGTTTCAAGGTATGGGCAATGAACCCACGACTTCTAGGATTGCACTAACAACTGATTAGAGAACAAATCGAAAGCTTCTTTGCTCCTGTTATTGATAGACTTGAGGTGTGTCTTGGCGAAAGCCTCGCTAAGTTTCCTCATATTAAGGTCCGTTTCAACCTGATTGTTGTTCGTTACCCATTCTCTATCACAGCTCACATAAGAACTAGTCAATAGTCTTCCTTGGGCAGTTTGGTGGCTCTTCGGAGTTCTTGATAAATCGGATTAGAGCGAGCGCTATCAGTTCTCGTGTCAATGTCTATCACAGTGATAACGGGAAACTAAATGTCGTCCAAGGAGCGTTAAGCAACCGAGCCAACTTAGATGAGGTCTTCATTTCTGAAAACAGAACCGCTGCAAATTATGGGTTTTTGGTTGCCGTCCCTGTTGACAACCCTCCGCCTGGGTTGAAAAATTTGGCAGCGAAAGCTTTGAAGTTACATGATGAACTTGCGGCGAGAAACCCTAAGACAAACTACCAGATCATAACAGATGAACCAGACGGACGAATTATGAAAGTCGTTGAGTATCGGATTCTTAAGGTCAGCTGATAGATGCTATTGATCCTTTAAATACCAGCTAACTATAGCATAAGGGGTCAGTTGTCAAAAATGGGATTGCCGGTAGTCCTGCAGACAAGCTCTTTCACACTTTTCCAACAACTCAGGAAGACATTGGGTTTGTCGACATAGTTGTGGTCTCCACTGAAGATCTTCCTCCACAACCACCTGGAAAGACTTGCTATACCTTGTGGACTGATGCCCATGAAGAAAACAACCTAGTTGTTAATGGTGTTCGAGGTAAAAGAAAAGAAGTATTTTCCAATAGTGTGCCAATCGCTAACCACTGTGATAGTTAATATAGAGAAAATTCCGTTCGCATGGGATCTCTGTATGGCCAAAAAGCTTGACAATGAGGGAAGATCACTGGGTTCGTATCAAAAAGAAGATTTGGATGACTACTTCTTTCCAGCAAAGAAGAGAAAGGGGAAAAGAAGAGACAAGCTGGGCAAGTTGCTTACTTTTGAGCCTATTTTCCACATCAGCGAAATGCAACTTAAAATATTTATAAAGCCGATATTTAAAAAACCTAAAGGACCCCAGA
>Ga0247734_1000730_pt1 | contig 27221 bp, 24 predicted proteins | sample UWRJL103311B2_FD_180933 | JGI IMG/M metagenome (GOLD analysis project Ga0247734, IMG submission 180933) | Plant litter microbial communities from Arlington Agricultural Research Station in Wisconsin, United States - UWRJ-L103-311B-2 | ecosystem: Environmental > Terrestrial > Plant litter >...
CAAGATGGCAAGCTTGGAGTTGTAATAGAGGCGGTGGACGTACTTGATAGATCTTAGGTAGTTGCTGCACTTCCGGACGGTGCAAGACTCTCAATGTCAAGCTCACCATTTGCAAATCCTTACTTCCCGTCGTGGTCGAGATATTTCTAGGCTTAGTTCGCACATCATAGATAATGCTCTTTTGCAGCCAGGGAATCAGAAAGTGTGTGCCTTCGTTCACAACTGTGTCCTTGACTCCGGAATAGCGATCAAAGATGACCGCACGGGATCCGCCTTTGACATCGTAGATGGATGCTTGGACAAATGCGGCTCCAACTGCGAGGGGAACAGCTGCGGCGTAGACACCTTTGAGAAGGTTGGCCATTTTGTGAGATGTTTGATTGTGGTGAGAGGGAGTTGGGAAGCTGTAAGGTCGGTATGGAAGTGTCGTTATTGCACTTCTATATTTTGGGGAACAAATGCGCTAATGGTACAGGGGTGGCGCTCTTGGCATAGTGAGCCTCAATCCAAACCTTGAACTGATAGTTTTGAACCGGCAACGACCAATTGAAAAGACAAGTCGATCAAACTACAAACACAATCACGATGAGACCTTCTCAAATCTTGCGCAGTGGCGGCGGTGGTGGAAAGATTGGTGAACACGGAGTGTGAGTCTTCTCCGTTCTGGAATAGGAGGCAAAGCTCTTCAACTTCCAGCTACAAACATCACCGAGGAACCTCGACCATTGCCAATGGATTGGCAATTATTGCAGTTGACGTTTGATGCTAATTGGTGTCTATTATAGGTGGATGGGTAATTGGGGTAACCTTGGTGAGTAGTCCGAATTGCTACAACACTATACCGGCTCGGCCGTTTTCACCCAAGACGGACCACCTTCTATAGGAATGATATATATATATCGAGAGTGCAGGATGGCAAGACTATATAAAGTCGATAGGATGGGTTGGGGTATTATGATTAGAGGAACGTCAGACTGATGCACTTTTTACAGGTGGCACCCCTCAAAAGGGTATCAATACATACTCCCTGAGTCCCAACCGACAACGCCCTCTTGCTGGTACACTCAACGCTGCTATCTTCAACACCTGGCGACGAGTCCGTGGACAGGTGCTCTATGTTGCGCCTCCACTCATCATTGCCTACACTTGCATGCAATGGGCCATCGAGAGGTTCGTCATCTGGGCTTGAGCCTGAAGGACTTTTTTGCAGAGAGCCCATACTAACGCTGAGATAGAAACGAGTACTTAAACTCGAAGCCTGGACGATTGGAATTTGCTGATGAGGAATAAGAGATGGTTGGATTGCATGTGGTGTCAAAGTTTGGAGTTGCGCGTTTGTGGGTGAACTGAGCAGAAGATGATTGGTGGCTCATAGAACGTGATAAACGGGAGGTTGTACAGTAGTAGACGGGGCATGAATGGATGATACTGAAAACTTGTCTTCTGATAATCATATTTCTACGACGTTACTATGATGTGCCTTGGTGAATATGGAAGATCAATTAAGAACTACAAACACCAGTATCAACAATAATCTCGCCTCAAAGCATATATACACACCCTCTCCAAAAATAAATTAAAATTTAAAGATAAAACCAAATATATAGTCGTTTCCCAATCATTGGCTCGCTCATAACTAAGTATAATTGTGATCTGAATTCCCAAAGCTCCACTGCCAAGAACAGTCAATGAGGGTCCCACAATAAATTAAGCGGCCGACTTTTTTTCTCCAGATAAGTTTCGAGTCTGCGAGTACAGTACAGAATCCTCCAAACAAATACAGCCCCTGTACCTCACAACATAAATAAAAATGGGCAAAGATAAATCAGAGAAGAAGGACCGAAAGGAGAAGAAGGAGAAGCGCAGTGAAGTTGACGGCGTCAAGAAGTCCAAGAAGGACAAGAAGTCTAAGCTCAATGGCAACAACATTGCGGCCGCAGTCGAGGAAGTGAGCAAGCCTGCTGTCGTTGAAGAGGAGTCTTCGGAGATTGTTATGAAGGAGGATGTTACTGGGGAGGTTAAGCCTGTTGGCGCATTGGTCCCATTTGCGAATCCTTTGGCCGACGACAAGGTTGCAAAGAAGGTGTTGAAGAGTGTGAAGAAAGGTATTTTTTCTACCATTCCTACGCCTAAATTCTGTGGGCGCTATAGGAGACTGGCTACAAGTGACTAACTGAACACTTTACAGCTGCTAAGAACAAGACCTTAAAGCGTGGAGTCAAGGAAGTTGTCAAAGCTCTCCGAAAATCTCCAGCCGGGCCAACAAACCTTGAGATTCCTGGAATTGTCATTCTCGCAGCAGATATTTCGCCTATGGATGTCATCTCCCATATCCCAGTTCTATGCGAAGAGCACAATGTACCATACATCTTTGTTACCAGCAGAGCGGAACTCGGCGCCGCAGGCAACACCAAGAGACCAACAAGCGTAGTAATGGTTTCTGAGACGCGGGTTGGTAAGAAAGCTGAGAAAATTGAGGGCGAGGAAGAGTTCGGAGAGGTTTACAAAGACTTGCTGAAGGTTGTGAAGAAGGAAGGAGAAGGTGTTAGACGTTGAGGAACGTATTCTTATGATATTCCTGGATATGGGATGGCATAGGAGAGGATAATAGGGTTTTGTATCATATTGCCAATTGCACGCATAGTGCCAGGGCAGTCTGTATGGCGTTCATGGTCCGGCTGGGAATTGCAAAAAGTCGTTACATATGATCTTCAATCTAGCATTATGCTTTGATTAAGAAATTCTTCGTACTATGATCGATATCTAAGTCCTATTGCACGCTTTAAATTCCAAAGCTCCGTTGACTATAATCCCTGAATATTTCCTAGTCGGTTAAACCAAACAAGGTCAATATTATATAATGATATCTCTGGTATTTAGTATCTCCGGCAATACTTCTAAGCATCAGAAAGATGATAAAGCGATTGTTCATCCCCACCAGATGAGTAGATATCCTCCATTCCATTAAATCCTGACACTTGAGCCAGCTCGCTCACAGCTAGCCCATTCCTAGAGCTCTCCTCGACCATTAACAGCTTGTCGGTTTCTAAAAGATTCTTAGTTCAGCAGTAGTAGTCATAAACTCTTTTAGTTTCCTGAAAGCGACTAAAATTAACGTACTGGGTGCTTTTAAAACCTGCCAAAGCTTCTTCTTCCTCTTCTTCTTCCTCTTTCTCTTTCTCTTTCTCTTTGGAGCTTGTGAAACGCCAACATCTAGATATAAGTTCTTCACTTCGGTCCCCTATTATGCGTTAGTGTTAGCACCACTCACTGTTTGAACATCATAAACAGCACCTTCATCAGAACAGATTTGCGACATGTCGGCAATCAGAACTGTACTCGGACAGTCAAAAAGTTGGGTGGCTTGTTTCGCGATCCTCTGTACCTATAACCAGTCATCTCCTTCCATTCTCTCACCTTGAGTCTAAATGCGTCCCTAGATCTGGTCGGCCAAATTCATGATATCCTTGGTGCCTTTATCTCAATTTCAGATGGTGCAATTTCGGCGCAGTATTTCTGTGGTGATAGATCGAGGTCATGTCTTCCGAGAGGACAAGCCGGTTTTCGTGCCTTCAGTTGCTGTTCCAAAATGACAGAATTTTCCCTCTTTCACTAATGTTGCCATTGGGTGAGGTTGTGCGATTGACTTGAACTAGTGGTACCATCCGACCTCTAGTGACAGTTACAAGCGTGCTTCCAATTCAATTTCTCCTGGACAGCCACCATTGCCTCGTTGTATCTCTCAGTCTTTTTAACGCAACCACAGTCTCAATTTGTGACTCCTTGGGTCTTCTCACAAGCCCCTCAATTTCCCTTGTAAATACTATAGGCCCGGATGCTCTGGAAGCAACAATGCTGTCATGATTAGCGATTTTTTCAGGCCAGTTATGTGATTGGCTGTCCAACAACCCTTGAAACTTCCGAAAGGAAACTAAAATACTATGAAGCCTTGTTTTTTGTTCTCATAGATAAGGCTAGCGGATTCGATATCAGGAGAATAGTTCCCACAATACCATTCTTTACCAAGTCGAATTAGTACAGAGAAGCTTAAATATAGGAGAGAGACAAGATATGTGTGCGGTAAGAACTTGGAAAGAACAAGGTGCACTTTTCTATTCCCAAGAAGCAGTTATATCAGATGACTTCAGGAGCCCTCTCAAATAATTTATGTCTTCACTGGTTACTATTTCAGGATGTAGTGGATCCCCTCCATCATAGAGCACAGGTCCAAAAAGTGACTAAACGTAGTCGACGAGACAAAAGCTGATCTCAACTGCATCGAGAGCCTTGTTGATCTTTCTGATCCAGTTAAGCCAGTCAGGCTACTGTTACTGTTTTTGAGAAGGTCATAAATGTATTTGATATCTTTGTTTACGTTGAAATGCATTAGGGCTTAGATGGATTCTCGTCTGGAGTGAAATTAGGTTATCAAGCTTTGCTTATGATTTTGATGCTATTGATGATAGCTACTGTAGCTTATAATGAGTGGTATACTGCTATGGTAGATGGTAAGTTTAGAGCTTCCATGGTAGGGTAAAATTACTTCTGCTTCCCGATTCGATAAGGTTGGGGATGGATATATAGTTGTATATCTGTGGTTATATAGACCATATAGATAACAAGAGGCAAGAGTTTCGGGTATCGTGATGATCCAGTCCAATTCCGAAATAATACGTGATTCAATCAAGGCCTTATATCAGTCTATATTTTGCTCGAATGCTAACTTCTACTTTCAATATCTCCGGTTTCAATAATAGCGAAAACACAAGCGGATTGCGTTAAATGACAAGTTTAAGTATTTCGAGATCATCGTTCAAAGTCTACCAATGGCGCAGGCTATGTATGAATCCTACAGAGTTATCTCAACCCAGTTGAAAGAAGCATCTTCCTTTACGTACCAATATATCTCAAAGGTTGGCAACGAATAAACAGGGCTGAATTAAGTTTAAAAGATATTTCAACAACAACGATAATGTCATTGGCAGGTCACATGATTGCCCCTGAATTTCTCGCTTAAACCTCCTCAATTACACGCAAATCATGGGACTAATGGATGTAAGCCATAAGTAATAACCTGTCTTGAAGCATACACTTTCAGATGGTTTGTCTTGGGATTAAACCACCTACTCTGAGACATGAAATCTTTCAATTAGCAGGGTTTCATTTTATTGGTCTTTTTTGTTTGAGCACATGTTTTGATATGGCTTCGTATATATATCTTGTCAAGGAGAGCCTCCAGAAGGCGTCTACTTAAACTTTACATACGGATGATGCATCAACACTTAGAGTGATAATTTCCTCCATTCAGGGTTTGTTTCGGCATAGTTTCAACAGTATCCTTAAGAACAAAGAACTGTCTCAGACAACACTTTTGAACAAACCTTTATACACATTGTAAGTTTGTAGCAGACTGTTCAGTGAACTGTGCATACGGCAACTCTTACTTTGTTAGTAGGTTGTTAAGCCACACAAAGAGATTGTTGCCCTCCAAGCAGTTTGAAAGTAGCGGATCGGTTACTCGGCTTCCAATTCTGCTTCCATAAGGGACCTCAACTTTGTTCATTTTCTATACCCGACTCTGCAACCTGCTGTAGTTACCTTGTTCTTTTTGTTCATTTTCCTTGTTTGCTGAGCATATATGGGTGTAGAACATGTTTCTTCAAAGCCACATTGAAGCTCTCTTGATAGGAATATGCAACATTCAAGTGCAATTATAGATGCTTGAAGCTTTCAGAAAAAGTCTATGCAGCGAGTTTTAAAAGGACAAAGCAATAACCTATATTCCCAAACTGTGATATATCTTTCAGAGGTTAGGTATAAGTCTCGACTTGCCTGTAAAATCTGTCTGCGTGAGTGACTTTCTTGCCTTGAAATCCATCTCTCTACAGGTCATTTGTGATTTACCAACCCATCGATCAAATCACTGTCATAATGTCCTGGGCAACAGCCGCCAGCCATAGCCACAGCAATGGAAAATTTGATGCTTCAACAAATATAGACGTAGAATGCGAATTCGCTCTGAAGTATACTCGAGACATTGGAATTCCACAGCCACTGTGTTCCCAGTGTCATAACAATATAACATCGCACGGAATAACTGATGCTGTCACTCTGTGCCCGAAATGCAAATGGCAAGAAAAGACCGGTCTTCCTGGCGTGAATTTCACACACACTCCACTCGGCGGCAAAACCATTCCGCTATCAAGCGCGAGCTTAGCATCCAAGCCAGGCAGTCTATCGAGCGAGGAACGGAAAGAATGGCAAGGTACCATCAAAGCCGAACTCACCAAGCCGCGATTCAAGACTGGTGACCCGGTGGTCCCCATAGACCACGTCGGCTGGGGACGCTTGATCAAGAAGGAAGATGACGAGATATATTCGATAGCTTCACCGAGCCATGGGAAAGAACTTTCTGAACGGATGTTTGGCCAATACCTCGGTGGATTTTGGGGAATCGTTGAGGAAGAATTTGTTTTTGCTGGGGAGAGGTTTCGTGTCACCGTTGAAGATGACTCGGAGAGTGATGGGTTCTTACTCGTGACTCTTGAAGGTCTCGACAACTATGACTAGCTAATCACCGTGAGCCAGGGAATTGTCTTAGGTAGATGGAAACTCGCTTTTGAGGGTGAGATTGTAATGTGCTTATTAAGAGAACAATTGCAAAGTAGTATCTCATGATCTTAAGGCTTACTAGATGTGTCAGATTCAGTTGCTTTGGTAAAGCTCTAAGAGAATAAGAGGTAACACACCAATAAAATGGAATGCTTCCTCGCTTGTGACAAACCCGCATTTCTTTATTGGCAGCCAAGTAGGTAGCTAATAGCCCACTGCTATATACTATGAAACTTAAATTGTATGGTGTATCCAAAGTAATATGGATTAACTAAGCCTCATCCACATAATGTCAAACGAGGTGTATTCATTCATGTCTCCACAGGCTGCTTTATAATTTGTTACCCTTAGGTAGGATAATATCGTATGGCTTGACACATTAGGTAGGCCTTGCGAGTAAGACATCACAGTAAATACATTTTGAAACTCCCAAAAATAACTGCTCACCCAACTAGCCAAAACCACGGCGAACTTGAACACCATATAGGAGATTTTGTAGAACTAAGTTGCGCCAGTAAATTTTAATCGGTCGTTGTGTTCAACTTTGTGGTTGAACCTCGGGCGTTTTTTGGTGATCTATACACAACATCAATTTTATAAAGAGCTTTTCTGAATCCAGTGGCTGCTGACATGTCATGAGACGGGCTGCCGAACTCATGAATAGGTGATCTAGAGAACGAGTTTGATCTCGTAACTGTTTCAGATCACCAACCACCAAGTCGAGGGATTGTTAGATATGGTTGAAATCAGATGGTCTTAGCATACTGTGGAACGATGAAGGGCTACCTACTGTAGATGATGTTCTCAAAGGGAATATTTCTAGTCGCATGGAGTTTCTCCATCGACTATCATGTATACGACAACTAGAGATATACCATAACATGTCCTAAGCTTAGCAGTATAATGAACATTACAGCGTCATCTAAAACCAACACAGAGTTTCTCTGTATGGAGTTGTAGACATCCATCTCAGGGAGGTCCCAAAGAAACAACAATTGCAATTGCTGGCTGGCTGGCACCTGTTTTGGTATTTCTCTCACGTAAATACATACAAAACCTAACCGCCGTTGGGAGCTCATATATGTAACTTGTAAGGTGACGAGTCTTCCAGATCCACTTGAATTAAATTTGGGTCTGAGCTTTTTTTGGGTTTTCGGAGAAATCAGAAGATCACACAAATGAACACCACTCAAATATTCCAGGGATTTAAATCTGATATGAACGAATATGTTTGAGATCATTTATTAGAATAAGTGGCTTTCTGTTACCCACAGCTGAATGTTTGAATGACTCGTGAGGCTTATTGCTGACTAGTTAAGGCAAAAACAATCCTAAGGTTTAGAAGAGTAGGGAGGGAAGGTACAATATTACGCAGTACGCAGTACAGCAGTGGGATCACTGGGCCATCAAAAACTAGATGGAATCTCATTTCCGATCGTGTCTGGGAGGTCTACCCGTCGCGTGGCAAGTGGAGTGTTTCTTCTTGATTAATTCAATCGATGGATTTGGGAGGTGGAGCCCACCGAGCCATGTCAAACACTAACGATTTACAGCAGCGAACCGGTACTGGACCCCGGAAGCGAGTTAGAAGCCTGGAAGAACACATGGCTTTACTTCGTTGTGGTGCGGTTGCATGCATAAGTTTCGGACCAGGGCACACATTCAGTTGTGCCCAGATAATAAAAAGAAAAGAAAAGAAAAGAGACATTGATGTACTTCGTACAAAGTGGCTGGCAACGGCGATCCAGCAGGATAGGAGACCTAGACGTTGCGAAAATGCTAATCATATGTATGTAAGAATCAGCCTTCCATGGCAGACTCGGGAGTTCACTGGTATTATTACATGCATATGGTCCTGGTCTATCCGATCGAATCCAGTCCAATACCTCCGGCCGTTTAATCTCCAAGGGGGCTCAGTCGTGTACTGAAGGATCTCAACAGTGATTGTGCAACCCTGGGATGGCACTTCTCGACTTGAAACGGATGGCTGTGCCTCTTGATGGTACAGCTTACTTACTCCGTAGAGTAAAAGTACTCTAGCGAATGCAGATGAAGAAGCATCTCTGCGGAGGAACCTGGTCGCCCTTGGCCAGCATGTGTTATAAGGCCCGTGTTATAATAGGTAATAATAGCCAGCTGATAAGGCGTGGCACAAAACATCTAGAAGGTCTTGATATCATATCTGCCGGATCAGGAGTCGAGTGTACAGTACAAACTGTACAGTACATATGCATGCTGCACGCTGCACCGCAGAGGGGAACTTGTGCTATGGTCAGGTATCTAGGCAGGTGTCCAACAGATGTATTTTACTTGCCGATCGGTCCAACGTGTAATAAATCGTTACTGGAGCGGATCGAAGCTTATGACTGACTGATGGAATCACGGAAACCCTCTAAAAGGTATTTCTTACGAAATACTCCGTAAACAGGGGCTGAAGGGAAAAGAAGATCGAACGCCCAGGCTCTACCGAAAGCTCCGGTGATCTCCCAAGAACTAAAACATATATGGCGGGCAGTGGATTACTTGTGGATGGCGCACTCGTTTGCGCTGTTGCTGAGGAGAATTGTATATCGAACAGTTGTAAGAGCCGTGGTACTGTAGTAGATAGCTACCAAACCTGGCTTGACTAAGTGAAAGAACGTCAGGGCAATACTTGGTATGGTTCCGGCACCTTGGTAGAACTCAAATATGATATTACGAAAAGTATGATCATGGTCCTTCCAACCAACTAACTGTGACCGAGCGGCGGCTTCTACGTTCTATAATTCAGTCTAATCATGTATGTACGGTAGGGTACGAACAACCGTGACTCGTGGTGAAGTTTGTGACGGTCGGATCTTCAGTAGTAGTAGGTCATCTCGGCACCTCACGATGCGTTCCCCTTTCATGTCCCCCCTATCCGCAATAGGTCTAAGGTCTGGATACCGGACGAACAAGAGGAAGCACGAATTGCTGACGGGCGTGGAACTGCGGAGTACCAAGATGATCCCAGAAGCACATTTGAACAGTGCTTAGTACGGAACTCTGGCCGCGCCGCTAGAACTCGTTCGTGGAGCTAGAGCCTCTGCCAGCCAGACGGGAGGGAGGAGAGAGCACACTTGCACGACTAGGCGAGCTCGGTGAGAAAGGGGTGCGGCGGACGGGAATCCGGTGATCGATATAGTTGACGATTGGTGTACTGTATGTACTGTAAAGGTAGTTAGTGAAGTATTAGACCGATCGATACGTACATACTATACTGCAAGGATAGGATAGGATAGGACGGTAATGAAGTATAGTACAGCATGGTACTGTAGAGGAGAGTTGGAGGAGAGGAGTAGCGGAGAGTAGCGGAGAGTAGAGCAGGGTAACAAGCGTAAGTTATTTCCGTGTGCTAAGTATTGGATATGCTATTGTTTATTTTATATACCAATGCGGCTCTCCTATTTGATATGGTCTGTACTGTACCGTATATACCTATTACCTATGTATGTATGCGTGGTGGTTTTATACACCGTACCTGTGTACTGTACTTTGTGTGAATATAGACTTTATCTAATTACGCCATGCGGCCGGTAGAAGAAGCTAACAAGAGATAGAAGCTAGCAGTCAGAAGCTACGTTGGTTACTTCCCGAGTATATTAAGTATATTATTACCACGCTAACCTTGGCCCTTTCGTCCCATCTGTTCCCACCTCTCTCTCTCGCTCTCGCTCTCTCTCTCTATCTCTCTCTCTCCCCTCCTCTTCAGCGCGTAGTGTACGATGAGGTAATAAAATAACCATACGCTAGCGAGACTTTACACTATAAATTGTGGCTAACCTGAAGCACACAACCAACTCTCTTCACGGAGTACTGTACTGTACTGTACTCGTCTCTCCTCTCTTGCTCTTATTATTATATTATTCTCGCCTCACTCACGCTCCTCTCCCCTGCCCCTGAACAAGACAAGGCCCTTTGCTGGTGGGGTGGGGATTTCCACTAAGGACTTAGCCTCGTTAGCGTGCCGGAATAGTACCAGTACTATTACATTACAGATTCTATTATTATTTGTTATTGCCTGCCCTGCTGCTTCAGGGAACCTTCACCTTTCACTCTCTCACCCGAGCCCACCCACCACCCCTCCAACCCCTGACACACCTCCACACACCTCCTCCACTCACCACTCACCACTCACCACTCACATCTCTCTCTCCTCCACGGAATACTCTCTCGTCTGCCAGCCCAGACGCCATAGCTGAGCAAAAAGTCCGACTTCTGTACAGACCACACCAACCGGTCTCACCCAAATCCATATTCCACACCCTCTCTCTCGCTCTCTACCATCCATCCCAATACCATCCCATCCCTCACTCACGCACTCAACCTTCCCCTCCTGTTGTTAGTCTTATAATCATTATCACTTGACGGCAGCAATCGTATGCAGATGGGACCCGACTTGGAGGTTGTTCGATAAATCGTGCTGTTGCCGGTGAAAGCTTAGCATGTATGTATATCATTCGCACTTCCTGATATCTCGCTCCTCTTTTCCCCTCGAACCCGTCGATGGCAGCAGCCTGGTCTGGGTCAAAATTCCACGACAACTGCACATGGAACATGCGTACCGCGACTGCTCGTGTATCACAAATCTCACCCGGCGCAATGGCTCCAAGATGATCAGTGAATGCAGCCTATCTCATCTGGCTTTGCGAAGATCTGGAAAGCATTGACGGCGCCGGCGATCCTGCACTTGTTTCACAAATACATCTTCCCTTGTCAAATGTTTGGTTTCTACCACCCAAAACTAATCAGAATTTCTTCAGTGCAGAATCCCCAAAGTTAAATTGCAATCCGCCAGCCGTCCAGCTCAATTGTCGCGAACCGACGAACCCGCCCTTCCGCCTGGCTGTTTGACCTGAGAAGTGTGTCTCGGGAGCGCAGCGGCGTTGGGAATCACAAAGGCTCGACGAACGAATATATCAAGGGTGAGCGCTCTGTGCCTGCCCAGTTGTATTTATGGCACCTTCCGACTTTGCGCTCCACGGCGCGCGTTCTGAAGGCAGCAATCGGCCAACACCTATCCGGACAAGATCGCATAGCATGTCGAGCGACAGACCGTCCCTGAATGGTCTCCATGGTCTCCAGTCACCCCCGATTGCAATCTCACCAGGTCCCGTGTTTGTCGCAGCTTCTGCGGCATCGCAGATAATTACAAACGATCACGATACCCTAGCCGAAACCTGGTTCGATGAGCATGGAGTTGAACCATCTGGAGAGCCGGCACTGGTTGCCCTGCCTGCTCTAAATCTCGTAAATCGATTCCTAGACCAACTTCTGTTCAATTTCCTTTCTATATCTCGGTCAACATCATTGGCCTCACTTCGCCCGGCCGTCAGTGAGGTCCTGAAGCAAAAGCTTGCCAAGGAAGCTATAAGTGGTGCAGACCAAGAGCTCCAGGAATATTTGGGAGGTGGAGAAGATGAGGAGTTGCTGTCATTCCAAAATGGGCTTGATGCGGGCGGGGAATGGGATCTGGAGCTGATATGGAAGCGTACACGATTGCGATGCATGGTTTACTCCTCGCTAGGCGACATGGAGGAGGAGGATGAGGATTACTACATTGAGCAGGAACAACTAGATGGTCCTCCGGGATCCAACAATAGGTTCTCCAGCAACCCGGGAGTGGTATCTCCAGCAGTTGCCATATTCTTGACCTCTATTCTGGAGTTTATGGGCGAGCAGGTTTTGGTAGTTGCTGGCCAAGCTGCGTACCACAGATTACGCAATAAGCATCAAAAGGAAGAAAGAGAGGGAATCGCTACACGCGCAGAGATCAACATCGCAGAGCGAGTGGTAGTAGAGGAGGCAGACATGGAGAGAGTAGCTCTTGATAGAACTTTGGGCCGGTTATGGAGAGGTTGGAAGAAGAGAATACGGTCGCCTACGACTTCAATCTCTATGTCTCGGTCGTTCTCTCGAGAATCTATGAGCTCACTTAGGAAAATGAGCCAACCAACTACTACATACGCCGAAGACGATGTTGATGAGGAGCTTAGAAGACCATCTCTAGCAGCAATTCTAGCCGAAAACGAGCATGCAGCATCTATTCCACTTCCGCTCACTTCTGAGGACATTCGAGAAATTGAAATTCCAGGTTTAGCATACCAGAGTGATGAGGAGGTAGAACCAGATCATGATGTTGTTCAAAGACCTATCCGCCCAAGAAGTTTAGCGTTTTTTGCTCCGGGTCAGGATTTGTCCTCGGCAACCTCCCACAGCAATGTCCCTAGATTCCTGTCATCGATGTCGAGAACACGTTCAAACTCTTTGCCTACACCAGCTTCATTGCCATATTTCGCAAAGAGAAAAGCGGAGCTGTCTGTAGATGGAACTGAAACAAAGGAAGGTGAAGGCGAAGCCCACTCTGCAACGGATTCGAAAGACGTTAAGGAGGAGGAAGAGCACAAAGGCTTGGTCGCAGGAGTTGTAGCTGGTGCTGTAGCCTTTGGAGCTGCTGCGGTTGCTGGAATTGCTGCAGCTGCAAGTGGGGAAGCACCGCAAACTTCGTTGACAACGGACCATGATTATGTGGAGGAATTTACGGAAGAGCCCCAGATCATGACTTCCTCTCGTATTTCAATTGGTGGTAGCATATCGCCAGATGAAGCCATAGAGACTTCCAGACGCTCAAGCATTCGATCTCATAGCGTTCATTCTTTACGCCTCATAGAGGTAGCTTCTCCAAAATCACCACCACCTGGATCTCGGACTCCCTCACTGGCAAGATCTGTTTCGGTAACGAGATCCAGACCAAATAGTATCCATTCCCCTGCCCTTGTAGATTTGCCTGCACCTCGAGTTGAAGGTCATTTCTCTAGGGGAGTTAGCCCAAATCCTCTAGCAAGGAATGGCTCTTCAATAAGTTCAAGGCAGGCACGGAACAGCGCCGAAGAATCCATCTCGGAAGTCGAGGAAAGAGAACCAGGCGATGAATCTCCACCAATGACTGCTGTTCCTTCAGATGTCGCTGCAGCTATGTCAGGAGTCGATTTTTACCCAAGCCCAACTTCCCAGCAATATACTCCCGCCGTTCCTATGGGCAGAGACATCGGCCCTAACTCATCGAAAGCAACCGCGTCAAAGCCTAAGGCCTTCGTGCTCTCTCAACCTCCTCCTCCTCGGAATGCCGGACGACTGAACGCAGCTTCTGAAGAAGCTAGATCCTCAAGTCCAGGTGGACCTCCACTTGCGCCATTATTGGAAGGGGCATCAACTACACATGATGACAGGCTAAGTAACGATGCTCAAAGCACTTCTTACGACACTCAAAGCACTTCTGAGCTTGGGCATTCTCCTGCTGTTTCGTCATCTTCATTCAATAATGGTCAGCAGCGAACTACTAAAGCACAGCCAAACGGTCTCCGTAGTTCTCCTCCGCGACAGTCGCGAGACGAGTTCACGCGTAAAGAAGTCCCTAAATACAGTCGCACCCATACATCTGGGTCTAGCACGTCCTCTATATCTCACAAAATCAAACCGATGCGCACTTCGGAAGATAACACTGCACGACCCACGGACGACAAGAGTCGAAGCTTTGAGCAACTGATTCGGAGTGATCAGACAATCCAGTACACGTTGACACCGCAGAACATGCGTAATATTGAGGTATGTATCTGTGTCTAGGCTTTAAAGCACAGGAATTAATGTATCAAAGCAGTCCCCTGACTCTCCACCAAAGGGCATTCAGCCCGTGACCTCAAATGCTCATGAGGGCAGACCACCCACAGGGCGATCCCACTCATCCTCTGTTAGCAGATACACTGCACCCCCCGCGTCTGATAGTCCTAAACCCGCGAAGTCCTCCAAACAAGCTCAGAACCAACCTATCTACCGACCAGTATCAAACACCGGCGCAAGGCTACGACCAAGTGTTCCCCAGGCTCGAGATGCACGTGTAGAAAGCGATTCAATTGGGGACTTTGCTGATTTCATCAAGACGACCGGGCCAACTAGTGGCAATTACGAGGCACCCGCACGAAATACGCCTGCCAGCAGTCACCGTGTTACGAACAGCTTGGGTAAAAGTAGTACAGAAGCACGTACAGCTCCAGCAGCCAAACTCCCCAAGCGGTCGGAGTCATCGGCGGGCCGCGCTAGGTTACAGGCTCGCGATGCTGTTGTTTCACGGGGTGATAGCATCTCTGATCTCATTGATTTTGTAAGAAGTGGCCCTCAACTGGATACGAACAGCCATCGCATTCCTCGGACTGTTGCTCCATTTCGCACTACTATGGACTCTGACCAGATGGCTGGAGCTGTCGGTGGGAAGGCTGTTGATGCTTCATTACCGGATCCTCGTTACAGCCAGGCATCTGCATCCGTCAATAGCTCAGTTACCTCACAGAGTGCTTTGCTGAACAGCAACAACAAGAAGAATCCACTGTCTACTCAGGCAAACTCTAGTTTTGCTGAAGAGGAGGACATGATGCCAGTACGGAAGACTCGAAGAGTACGAGATATGTACCAAATTGACTTCAGTGATGAAGAAGAAGAGTACGAAGTGCTCACTGGCGCCTCCCGTGCCAAGCCCCCACCGCAAGAAGAATCACTTGCAGACTTTCTTCGCAATGTTCCCCCTCCACCTGATTCGTCACCTATACCACTTTACAGCGAAGCGCCAGCCACAGCCAACAAAAAACTGAGAAAAAAGTCAAGCACTTCTGGATTCATGTCACGCTTCCGTCGGGATACTAAAGATACTCATTCTGGCTCACAAAACACACCAAAGCCAAAGTCCAGCGGCCAGGATAATCGCACATCTGGCTCTAGGTCTGGACCTCCAACATCATCTCGACTTCCTCAAACCCGTACACCCAGCGCCGGAAATTATGGATCTAGCTATAAACCAGCAGGCCCTGAACCATCTCGAGGTGACTACGTTGCGCAAGTAGATTATGCTCGTAATAACGACCAGCCAAGAAATAAAGTTGTGCAAAAGAGCTACCAGCCGAGGGAGGCAGTGTACACCAACACTCGCACCAGCGACCTAGCTAGCTTTCTCCGAGACAGCGAGCCACCAAGCTCAATGCAAGCTCAACCCCAACCATTCATACCCAGTGGCCATAAAGACGAATCCACCTTTTCACGAATGCGCAAGAAGGTGTACTAGATCAATATCCCCGCAATATTATGAAGAGAATGTAATCGTCAGTTTTCGTGTTATATATTTTCCCAAAAAGGGTTTCAAAAAGGCGGCCGGCAAATCTTTGTCGAATTTGTTTTCATAATTTCAACAGCCAATATTTACCTTCGCGTTATGTAAACACATCATGTGTTCCTATGTTCTCATCATGTTGGATTTTTCTCCATTGGAAGAATCCCGACTGGGAGTTTTATTGTTCTATTAATTTGTTTATCTTAGATACCAGACGGCTAAAATGTTCAAGACGTTTGATGACGAGCTTTTGTTTTAAGAGAAGGGAGAGAAAGAGGCATTTTGATACGGTTGGCTTTTGATACCGGGAGAGATGAGGGAGAGATGAGGGAGAGATATGTTGAGATATTTTAAGATGTGGATAGAACTTCACGAAGAGAAACGTAATACAAACGAATGGAAAAATCTCATGAACCTGAAACCGTTTACTACATTGTTCGTTCTGAACTTCTTAGGTAATGCGAGAGCGAGATTACAGATTTAATTTAAGAATTCTTAACATTATACTAAACAGATATAAGTCGAGACTTTTTTGCAGGGAAAGTCACCTATCCCTATGGCATTCACGCTCAGGTCTATCTACATTTTCATCTTAAATCTTGAAACCCCTAGAACAAACTTATTCTGGGAGTAGTGACTCGAGATCGAATCAAGTCTCTTTTGTATAGTACGGCTTGACTTATGTGATCGTTATCTTTTAAGAGAGCAAAAGGTTCTTTTAATAACTACTAGCATTAAAAGTGCATTTCTACCCAAAAAGGCAAAATAGCAAAATATCTAACGAGGCTTCATCCGTGATTACAGTAAAAGCACCCAAAAATCAAACCTTAAATTTAAAGAAGCTTCTGCCACCGACGACGACAGACAAAGAAGCCTTTTTCTCTATGTTTTCTTCTTTTTCTCCCTTGTTTCCAACTACATAAATATATATAGATATAGATATTAGATATATATTAGTTAAACGAATTAGAAACACATTTTCATATTTTCCAAATTATAAAACGAACCACGTGGTTGATAGATAGGCTTGATAGTCATTACGACGCGGGGGGTTTATACTTTTTTTAAAACCGGACTATTTTCGTTTTTTGAAATGTTGAATTGAGTTTCACACTTCCCCCAAGGTAGAAAGGCTGACTGGGGGAAGGTTTTCGAAGTTAAGTTTTCGAAAGAAAGAAAAAATGAGAACCTAAAAACTAATTTCAGATCCCTGGGTGTTTCGGCGTAGGTGCTGTACAATTTGCCTGGCTGGCTTGGATGAGGTGGCCTAGTCAGCCATTTTCCGGGGGAGGGTTTTGGTGACGTCTATTGTTTGCTGGGTGTGTGGTAGATTATCTGGTGATATCGGTTGGTGGTTTATCAAGGGTCACGTATGTGAATCTTGTCTATGGTAAAAAGTGTCTGATTTATCCTCCATCAGGAGTCCTGTCTAAATACTGCTTATGTGATAAGCAGGAAGTTGCGATAGGCGTCTAAGGATGTCTAAGTCCTCAAATGGTGGGAAGAAAAAGAATTACGCTTATTGTGTGCTGGATTATAGTTAGAGGCTATTCGTTTGGGCTAGATATGCCAGTGGATGTGTGATTAGGAAAAAGCTATGTATGAGGTGTGATAGTCTCTAATGGAGCGACCTACGGGTATATGTAAGCTAGCATTTCCTTTTACAAGGGTTCTAGCTAAATGGAGGGGGTGATTAAAAGGCCAATTAGATTATATAAAAGGGGGTTTAGAGGTCAATGTTGAAAATATGTGTAATTGCTTGTGTATTGACCAAAACACATTGTTTACGAGTTGCTGGTACTAAATTCAGTGGCCATACGACTTGAAAACGCTGTAGTGTATTCCATGAAAATGCACATGTTATGATCTCGAAACGCTCTCCAAAAGTTGGAAGGCGAATGGTCCGTTAAATAGCAGCTTTACGTAGAAAATCGAAGAGAGTTGGGATAAGGTTGAAGATAGAAATATTGTAGGCTGTGCACCTCATCATTGACATTACGATCACAATGATCCTGCGATGTTCAAGTATCTAACGACAACTAATCACAGCCGTAAATGTGCAATGAGATGAGAGGAATACTGTCCAAAGCCGGGGCTCGGGACTTGGAACGAACGTAAGCCGTAAGCTTTTGAACAGATATTATATTCCGTGACACCATTAAAACATGATCAAGGTATTGGTGGTCACTTTATGGTAAGTGGACAAGTGAAGTAAAGGCTCAGTTATGTTGGTTGTATTTTAGTTTAGTTTTAGTTGTAAATATGAAAAGCCAGCTCCTCGTGTATTGAACAGGCTTAACTCCTTCTAAATGTATTACTTCAAATATTAAACCCTCTTCCATGTTAGTATGCTTTTGACAACTGCAAGCGTTCTTAGAGAAATGCGATTCAAGACAAATATGTATTATTCCGGATCCGAAATTATAGAAAAAAGCTTAATCGTGGACAACTATAATGTTTCAGCGTACCAGAAAATGTATGCAATAAGGGACTTTATTTAACTAAAACACAAGTGACAAAAAATGCTGATATTGATGTTGAACTTCGAACAAATATTATTTGCGTATGCTGTCAACCTAAACTGTGTAAAGTATCTATGATAACAAACGACAGATCCCTAGTGAGGTGTCATTGTCTTCATCCCACTGGTCCCAAGGGTTGATGAACTGGGTATATACTTAATATATATTGTGTATTTGGTGCTAGTGAAGGTATATACAGTCATAATATTCATTTGACAGAGCCACTAAACACTCCTCGTTTCGTAGTTTCGTAAGACCGGCCTGGACAGACCCAAGATGTACAGACTTCGCTCCACCCGCGCTCCGAAACAAATGCTCAAACCAGACCAAACCATGCATGCAAAGCAGATAACGATAATTTAAAACTCAAACCGCACCCAGGGTATATATAATATGACGACCACCCAAACATATGAAAATGCACATTCTTTATGGGCATAAGACTGACTCCAAGGGAAAGGGAAAAAAGATCAAACATAGGCTGCTCCTAACTCTGACTTAAGTCCTGGCTGTTCTACATATTCCTGTGCAAAATTGATATTCCCCAGTTCCATTGAATTCATCGATTGTGCAAACTGAGATGCATCAAGAACTGTCGTCGGCTGATCGCCGATTTGTTGATGCAATGGCAACGTGAAACGTTCTGTTTGGTGTTCATCTGAAAAATCTTCCCATGTTCTAACTTCGAATGGCGGCAACTCTTGTGGTGGTGGTGATACTGACATCTCGCTGGCATCGCTGGATTCTTCAGCTCTTGCTAGAGCTTCTCCAGCAACCATAACAGCATCATCCGATTCCCACATGCCCTCACGTCTTGGAGATCTGGCCAGGAGGTCAAGCGCTCGTCGTCGTATTTGTAAAGTTGGTGCTCGCAAAGCTGCAAAGAACTAGTCAGGATTAGCAGTTGATTTATTGCCAAGCTTCTGATGAATATCTTCAGGAGTTCTTGAAATATGCTGCGAGGTTTACATTCCAATTAAGCGTAAGCACTGAGGAAATATTTTTCGAACATACCAAAGGTGCTATTATTCCAATATCCGTCGAGAACCCAAAACTAGAACTGGTATTTGGGCGGTCCAAATGATGGGAGACAATTGATTCGCATATTGAGATCATCTGTTCAAATCTTTCTTCCGAACATGCAGGCATGTTTATGACAATAGATATCAAAAGCCAATGAACCATCAGCATACCAGCTCCATCTCCATCTCCATTGTTATTTTTAGTGCTAGGTGACCTCGATGAACAGTCTATAACATAACGGTCAAAGGCTACCTTCCACTCACTCATCGTAAGAGAGTGTCTATGGGCTTTTTCGATATGAGGACTTGATGGTCTGCGTGCTGTGGAACTATCCTCTGTCGAGGTTCTGTCTGACATTATATCGGCAATCAAAATCTCCAGAGCATGTCGAGCTTCATCGATGGATTGGAATCTTGAGATATCAGTTGGTATTCTGGCGTCCTTCATCATTCTCCACAATGCAGCTCTGTCTTTACGATACTTGGGGTTCACAAAGGAGGCTGCTTGCACACCAAGGGCCAAAAGCAATGGTGCAAATTCTCGTTCCCACTCGAGTGCTAAGTTAGGTTCAACACGAGTTAAAGCCTGAATATTTTGCTCTTTTATATCTTCTAGGATTTTCAGTCCTGCCTTTAAGTGGATAATTGCGCTGTCGTGGTTGCCCGATATACAGTCGAAGCATATAAATAGGATACAGCACATCAGTGTGATATCAAGACGTTGTGTTTCGGTGGCCATTAATTTGTGTAGATGACTGATAGCTATGGTGTAATGATGGAAACCAAATGATTTGATCGTAGGATCTTGCCTGTGACTATAATTTTCGTGCCTTGATATGAAGTCTTGATGAATTGCTCCGATGGCAATCACAGCATGCCGTATGGATGGCTCAGTGTTGGCTGCCTGTATAACCCTTCGTTGCCAGAAATCCTTTGAGAAGTCGGCAGAAAGCGTCGGTGCTGTCACATTAATGAAGAAAAGCAATGTTCTCTTCTCCATAGGATCCTCAGTGCTTTGCAGTGGGCTTGATCTTGAGGGTGGTTTCCGGATACTTGGTGGTTGGCTAGGCGTCATGTATCCATCGCATTTCCTACCAGTGCTCGTACATCTTTTACAAAATGGCTTCCCTTCATCGCATTTGACTCTTCTAATTCTAAGCTTACATTAACCAAGTGAAACAAGCATATAAGTTTTGAGACTTCCAAAAAACTGCACTTGGGGTGGTTATTTGGGAGAGGCGATTGTGATCTTACTTACTTGCAAGTTACACATCCTGTCCGTACAGGAGTTCCACAAATTCGATACCTATGAGCCGCTTTTGGCTTCATCTTTGCTGATATCCTGTTGATAGTTTACGTAGTGATCGTAGAGGAAAGAAAGCTGGGTAGATCTGAAGTTGCTGTTATATTGGAAGGCTACTTGGGTACTTTTAGATGCCAATAAACTGGTACCATGGTATGGACAATGGGCATGGGTCATAGCACAGTGTACCGACAGCCGGCCGGTACATGTTGAAAGTAAAGCCTCAGAAATCACGCCTCTTTTTATGCAGGGCTTCAACCCACTCACACCAAACCATCGTGGGAATTTGACTGGCTGATGGGTGAGGTACGTCAGAAAGGTGTAGATAAGTAGACACCACAGATCTACTCGAGGGTACGCCAGACGCTCGTCAAATCTGTTGCGACTTTCCAGTTTGGGTATGATTGGCAAATGTGCAAGATGTACCCTGTGCGATTGGTGCCACTACCATGAGCACCAAGGCGCCACATGCTGCGGCCCCCAAACCCACTTACTGGAACGCTCTATATAGCCATTATTTTCCCATCACCATGGTACAAGTATACGTGGACCGGTTTGAAGAGCGAAAGGGCATTTTTCGGTATATGCCAGGCGGAGAGACTAAACGCAGGGAAGTAATTGGCATAAGCGAGAAAGCCAATTACAACATCAAGGGGTGGTTTTAGCCGATATCAACTTCGCTTGGGAAAGGGGCTGGACGAATGAAGGAAAACGAGCCACAAACCGCCGTACAAGCACTGTGCCGCTGGTTGCGGTGTGCTTTTTTGAGTAAGTTGTACAGTACAGTACATTCGAATGTGAATTTTGTCCCCCTAGCCCCAATTGACATTTATAGCGTGCAGGAGCAGCAGCCTCAAAACGCTTAGACAAGTATGCTTAAAAAGATTGTCGTTTATTCCCCGCTATACGGCCCGAGACGACCGATCAATGTTGACATATCGTTGGTGCCGCAGCGAGGATAATCTTGGTGTTCGATGTTGAGGACATTTTTCTTCCTGCATGGTAATTCTTCTAGTCAGCACCCTCCAAGCCATGTGGCGCACAGCGCCCTGTTCCGAATTCGGCACCTTACTCAATCTTATGGAATTACATCCGTGGAGAGCTCTGTGGAGTTATAAGTGAGCGTCTTCGCCCCACTTGGTGCCTCATGTGCAAGATGGCGGTGCATTGCTGTTTTGGGTATTTGAAATTTGCTTTTTCCCTTACACTAAGATCTTTGGAAGTGTACGGAGGTTTATGTGACCCACATGTTTAAACTAACTGTTCTCAATTGATAGCAACCTGTCTGTTCCTCGTTTAAACGGGCCTGCCGAGCTACTGTGCCAACACAAAACTACGTAAAATACGTATTACTACGTATAGACTGTCATTGCCCAGCCTACTTGCGAGTTAATTTAAAAATTTCGTCCAACACGATCAGATCACTCTATCTGCAACAAACCAGACAAACCAGATTGCGGGGATATTCGGCTCGTCCCGAATAATCGCAACCGTTTAGAGCGCTTATTCATCGGAACAAGAGCCTGATTCGGAAGTCCCCTTGCATTACAGTCGGCCCCCAGCTCAGTTAAAGTCTGGGAAATATAGATCGATGGAAAGATGTCTCATGTGGAGTTTAATCACAAGAAAACATCAGCGAAAGTCCATGCATCTATGATGCAGAATCCGGCTGATGCCTATCCGACTATTGTTGCTTCACAAAGATTTGCCGAAAGGGAGAGCATGTGTTTACATGCGCCGCACTATAACATGAAGTACTGGACATTTTGAAGCAAGCCTTCCCCTGTTAAGTTTTTTCTGGAGGAAGGCGACTTTTGATAGCAAAGTTCAAAGCTCTAATAGCATCATTTTGAAGCGAAGCCCTTAGCTCTTAACTCTAGAGGCTACATTAAGAGAGCGTCAGGAGAGTTAAGGAGAACATGGCGTTGGCGCTGTTGCAGACCATCGTATGTGCAAGCCTCCTGCAGGCTGAGCATATCTGGATTGATGACTGCCGCATTCACTGCCCTCCTTTTCACACATCTTACTTAAGAGTCACGAATACTCAGTTTTATTTAAGCACCATGGACCTCGATACATTCAGTGAACCGCCTAAAGTCACAAGTATATTTATTTCTGCATTCATTACCCTGCCGCGCTGAACCCCAGCTGCGAGTTCAACCTTGTGTACCCAGAAGTCCTGCTGCACACATAGAACCCTGATCCTCCCATGTGTGATGAATACCGCAGCAAAGTAATTCCATTACCAGCATGGCGTTCTGGTAATAGTATACCTGGGCTCTAGAACAATGGGACTGGCATGGTTGGTCCAGTACTTTCCTGTGGTTTAGAGTCTGCTTCGCATTACTTACTGACTTGGGATTTGTGAACGTGTGAGACCATTGCATTCTCGAAAATTTCAACGTGATGCTAGGCAAATCTTCTCGGTCATGTTTGGCTTAGTTTTATAGTATCTTTTTCATTCCCACTAACAATTTCAGGTAATATTGGGATAGACACCATCAAATTGTGATGCCTCTCTGCTTAGCTTGTGCCAAGACTACAGTATTGGCACGGCTTGTTGCGACATCGTCTAAGTATAGACGAGGAACCCGTTGCATGTAATCTACAACGCACCATGTGATGAGAGATGTGGGAAAATGCTTAACTGTAACTCCCCTGTTGAAGGTTGCTCTGGAGTATACTGACTGCTAATTAATAGACATTAAACAGTTTTGAGCAACAACCTTACGTGTACTCCGTACATCACGGTCGTCCGGGCACTAGATACTACTCCGTATTATGTTATCGTCCCTAGATAACGTCGCATTTGGTGGAGAGGGGTGGAGGAGGGGGAGGTAGCATCGTATCTCGTCGAAGATTGGATAAAATAAGGTTACCGCCGAATGGGGATTCCAGGAGATTGTCTTGCCTGCTAATATCAACTTCCATCCCAATTTTTACGGCATAGTGGTCAATTACCATCCTACCACATGGGGGAGTCCAAGGAGAAACATCGATAACCAAGCCGCGTGGACTATTCACCTCTCAAAAAGGCGGTTGATGAAGACGTATACTTAGCTCGTACCCTTTCTGGGTTTGCATGCTTCAGTTGATGCAGCATAGCTGCTGGCAAAGTACTCATGCTCATGCATGTACAAAGTGCTCACGGTTAATATCATACCACTCTCTTTAACGAATATAAAAGATCTATTCTGTGTTCGTTCCGTAGCTTTTGCAACTTAGTAATGCAACCCCCTCACTGTGACGCTCCTGGTGCATTTCGATAAAGCTTTGTCGGAGGCACAGCAATCGCCGCTACCTCTTGTTTTAAGATCTTCAGATGCACTTCATCAAAGTTTCAGCCTCGGAATCGCCGAGGTGTTGTAGCCCAATCACGCGTTTTGGTCTTTGCAAGTTGGCAGGAGGTACTGCACGTTTTATTGATCTACTAAACGACTCTTCTCTGTCGGGACCGATGGGTCTCCTCAGTTTGTGCCCAGTCTTTAACTGCATGTTACCTACGAAACATAGCTCGGCATTGTGTAATTTGACTCTGATAACCTCCTAGGAGAAGGTGTGGTCGGAGTGGCCGTCCAACAATAGCTACCAAATAACGATATTGGGAAGAAACTTTCATCACGGATCTTGAATCGGCCCAACATGAAGAATGTGTGCAGATGCAACAATATTTGCTAGGTATTGCCGCTATTCGCTGCTATAGAAGGAAGACACAGGGCATGGAAAGGTATATCGGCCACCAAATCACTTTGTCAATTGATAAATTTCCTAGTACCTGGCAATACTACTTGCCGTAAATAGAGGTCATGTTTAGCCTGGTTGTGTAAATTTATGAATGAGTGTACGTTGATGGGAGATATGATATATGCAAGTTGGGGAAATAATGAGAAAGTCCAAGTTCGCGGTACAAGAACGATTGCTTATCATTGTAAGCTGAGATTTAGGCAGAGTATTGATCGAGTTAGATATAATGTTCGGGATAACTACTCTATTTGTCAAAGTACTCGACGAGGAGAAACAGCTCGATAAAGCTATATTGTTGTTGTATACTTGAGAACTAAAGCCTTGAAGCATCCCATACCCAGCTTACCAAGGGTAGATTGCTTACATCTCAAACTTGAATACTTGAAAATCTGTCCAGCACTACTAGGGAGATATGACGACAAGGTGTTACGTTTGAGTCCTGAACTTGAATGTGTATTTGTCTGTATAATGAGTGATGTGTTTTTGCATGAAGAGAAACTTAGGCTTGTCTATATAGATGAAACGAGGGACGAGGGGGGCGAAAGTTATATTTTATGCCTCACGTAATAGAAGTAAGTGGCTTTTCTCTGGACCGCATCCAATATCAAACCTTATATACTCTATAACTGTTTTTAGGAAGTATACAAGCACATCATACATCATCCCGAAAGGTATGTTACAAGGGAAGGCAGATGCTTAGTAAGGTAAATCGCTTGATATGAGAAGACAGGTCCGGTTGTTAGTAATAGGAAGATATAATAGTTACTTTATACCATATGTACCTAATATGATACAAGATTCTCCCATACGACTTAAACTTAGCACCCATCCCCATAACTCCATTATATATCATCGCTGTTAAACTTCTTTAAAATCCCGCTCCCCGAACTAGCCATATACAAACACAATTCAACACAAGTTGCTTAAAATCTCTATCCGTCATTTGGCGGCTGGAAGTATCTATTGTGGTAACCCATATCTTGCTTTATCTGCGGCGAAGGCTGCGGCGAGGGTTGCGGTGACCTGTTCGCCATCAAACTAAGATCGGGCGGGCTACCTCCGACATGATCTAGGTTTTCATCTGCTCCATAGCGGTTGTGATATCCAATGTCTGAATCGAATACAGAACCACCTGGGGCGTTTTCTTCAAGCGGCACCTCATAGCCTTGGTCTCTCATCCGTGTAGTCTTCAGATTATTTAGGCGCTGTGCTTCCTTATCATCTTCTGGCAGGATGTATTTTCCTTGTCTGTTGGTTTTGCGATAAATATGAAGATCTAGGAGAACGGCACCAAGCGTCGATACCCTATATTTCCGAATGTTAGTGGTCTTGTCTCATGCACTGCAGGAGATAGGAACACATACGCCCCAATTAAAGTCATCGACCATAAAGCCTTATAATCTCTACACACTCCTGCGCGAGTAACACCTCCCCACACCTCGCCCGAGCACTGCTTTTGCAGCACATGGCTCGTACTAACACTCCAACTCAATAGCGCCAGACCGAGTGCCCAGAAAAAGGTTATGGATCCGTTAAGAATGAGGTTAAATCGTGGAGATAGGTAGGTGAAATTGTACAATATGATCGTGAGGGTCAGAATTCCCACCGTACCTAGCGAAACTGAGAGGAGCTACTGTCTGTTAGCCACTGCAGCCCAAAAAGACAATATAAGAGTGCCAACATACCACAACGAACGTCCAGGGAATCGCATAATTCTCCTTGCCTAAATCACGTCTCAGCAATCCGCACGTTTGTCTGTTTCCTCACGGATAGAACCGTAAAATACTCACGCAAATAGTACATGAAATAGCCCATTATCCCACTAACTACGATTGAGCTTAACAATTGACCGGCTCTCAGCGCATGAAAGGGTATACGCGGATATGGCGAAGGCCTTCCACCTCTTTTGTTCCTTTTCCACACCATGTTTCAGTTGCCCCGAATGACGGGCTCTTCTCTCTTCTCTCTTCTCTCTGGTGCTTCCGGAGGCGTGATGTCGTGTTGCGATGATTGATGAAGAAGGATCTGCGATCTCGAGATTTCTTCGTTGGGTTGGTTGTTGGCTTTACTGCTCTTCAAAAGCATGGGCATTTCTCAGCCGGCTGGGCTGGGGGCTGATACCCGCTCCATCGGGCAAAGCGCTGTTATCAGGTGATGATTACTTGTAGTTGTAAGACGGGCTCAGATCACCGCCGTTTCAAGATGTTCTTGATTGGTTGAAAGACTCCGTATCATGGTTGTAGCGTTTTATAGTGGGGAATATTGGAGTGCAATTCCCAAACTCCAAATTTAGATATCCCAGGTAAGGGGTGGCGCAGCGTGCGAGTGGAGCTTCCCACAGCATGCTGGACTGCCAATGCCCAATATCAAAATTCCAATTACTTACCTCTATCCAAGGTGGATGAGAGCTTCAGAGCCTTACTGTATGATAATATCGGGAGTTGCGTATATCTTTGTACAACACAATATTGAAGAACTTGATGACCTTGGCGTGTGCATTCCACTCCACACCAGGCTCGGCTCATAACTATGCGAGGATAAGGCTCAGATACGTATATTAATGTTGCAAAGAAATCAATACTTGTACTACTATTGGTTCCCTCCATTCATTAATCTCCACATCTATCCATGTTGTGACATATGAGAAAGTAGTGATAATTCACTGTGTTGAAATTTTATTAAACATCTGAGATCGAGAGTGTTACATATACCCCAAAGCTAGGTCTGATTTTTGGATTAGAAGTATTTAGGTCTTGGTGTCAAATCCAATGCTATACGGCTCCATATATCCTACTATATGCTTGTTTTGTTCCATTCCAATTATGAGCATCACAGGTTGTCGCCGT
>Ga0247734_1000731_pt1 | contig 27218 bp, 26 predicted proteins | sample UWRJL103311B2_FD_180933 | JGI IMG/M metagenome (GOLD analysis project Ga0247734, IMG submission 180933) | Plant litter microbial communities from Arlington Agricultural Research Station in Wisconsin, United States - UWRJ-L103-311B-2 | ecosystem: Environmental > Terrestrial > Plant litter >...
GAACGGTAGAATATTTCTCCACTATCGAAATCCACTATACTCCAGGTCTCGACCCCAACACTCTCTCGCCACTTCTGCGTTATGAGTGGTTTTTCTGGGTTTTTGAAGCCGTTCTGATGGTACTCAACACCTTCCTCCTAAACCTCAGACACACAATGAGGTATCTACCGCGAGACAATAAAATATATTTGGCCCAAGATGGGGTTACGGAGATTCAAGGGCCAGGGTACGAGGATAAGAGGTTCTGGTTGGTAACAGTTCTTGATCCGTTTGATTTAGTCGGATTATGCAAAGGCCGGAGCTTGGAGGCGAGGTTCTGGGAGACGCATTCGCATGGTAAGGTCGAGAAGAAGGAGAGCGAGAGACCTCCAGCTGGTGAGCCAGAGGGGGAGAGAGTGGTGTGAGACACTGATATCGCTGGAGATAACTGTGGTGGTTAGGAGAGAGAGGCAATGGTGTAATTTTAGAGTTTGGTACCATATCTTGTAGGGTTTGAAGCCCTTGTTTTCGATAGTGATGTATAGAATGAAGGTCGGCCAGCATTTGATTACATATTTTGAGAACCTTAACAACAATATTTTCGCTAAACTCAGGGGCTTGCTAGCTAGAATTGGAACCATGTATCAAGGGCCCTATATCACAATAGAGGGGAAGTTTCTCAAGAGTAAAGCAGGGTTCTTGTATACGGTGTAGTCTGAAAAGGAGACGAAGTGTTGCCTCTTCTGGCGATGTTATTACTGTAATACTAGTGTTGGGTTAACCCCTGAGGGTGCCTTAGGCCACAACACCATGCCTTCATGAACATCAAGTGATCCTATTACCGGTTAGGGCAACCTCGAGAAAGCAATTCGTGACTAAGAAATACAGGATTTTATCCAGTTCAATAACACAAAAAACTTTCTAAAGATAGCCAACCAAATCAAATTAAAGGTTTAGAAAGTCAGGTGACCTTGATGCCTCACGTTAGCTCATATAAGCAATAATGATAATACCCCTTCTTCACCACTTGCGCTCCACATCATATATCCGTATTTTTTTTACCTGTTCAAGAGTTTCACATAAGTTTGTATCTGCTTCAAACATTGGCGATTGGAGATGGCGACCTTATTGTCCCTCCCCACTGTATTATTCAACAAGATTTTAGATGAGCTTCCAAGCCACTCGATGGCCCATTTATCTCTGGTTCATTCGCAGTTACATAGAGCTGTAGAGCCGGTGTTATTTCGGTGCATAGACTGGATGTTTAGAAACTGGAGCGAGGAAGAGGAAGAGGTAAGTTGCACACATGTGAGCTGCCCGCACTGGGGGGCTTCTTCCCTGAAATATCTTTCTCCTCTAAAAATAGTGGAGCAACAGATTCTAGACAATTTCAATACTCAAAGTCCTAGGCCTTACCTTGTCTGATAGGAGATATAGGGTTCCCGAGAAGAAAATGACTTGGTAAATTATGACGATTCTTATCGAATGTCTCTTCTTTTCCGTAGTATCTATGAGAATCCCCCGCTAGCTTCCCACATCCAGCACGTTCGCATTACCGAAGAATTGTACGACTTGAGAGATTCTATCGAATTGCCTTTCACCATCAATACCATCAATTCTTCCGATATCCAACGTTTCCAGGACACTGTTACAGCGGATCTCTCGGGCTTTCCCCAATTTAAAGACCTACGAAATGGTATCGGGGTCAAAGGTCTTGATCCCTTAATGGCAATATTACTATCAAGACTCAACAACCTTCGCACCTTGCGTCTTCACTACTCTATTGCTTTCCGGTTTCATCTTACGGGAATTTTGTTGAAACATTACAAAGCCCACTTTTCTAGAATGGAGGAGATTTCTGTTTGGAATGAGGATGGGATAATTGCGCTTGAGAGTATGCATTGGAATAAAGAAGACATTCCACGTGATTTTCTAATATTGCCGTTTACGATGCCAATGATGAAGACGATTGAGATGATCTTACCAGACCCGGACTATCATTTTCCTTTTGCTGAGACAGTTGTTGAGAGACTCCCTTTCCCGGAGGCCGTTGGAGTCACTAATCTGCGTTGTTTGACAACTTTGAGACTTTTAAATACCCAGGTTACTGTTAGTACCGTGGGCAAGATTCTTGACTATACCCCGAGTCTGGAAATATTCGAGTACAATTTCGTGCAAGAGTAAGTCAAGAGCCTTACCAAGTCGAATCGTGGTGTTTTTATTTTCTTCGACATAGCAGCTGCTGACCCCATAAGCTTGGATCTTCTCTGGTGGGATGAATATAGGAACCGCCATTATCTAAACGAGTGGCAACAACTAGCAACCCATCTTCGAAAATTATCTGCTACACTAAAGGAGCTAGTCATGTCCCTCTCATTTTACTTTCTAGAAGATTACAAGCCTGAGGAAGGTGATCCTCTATGGGTATTTGGCGCCTGGGAGCGCCGTGGCTGGATGGAAGACCTTAAATTCCTCACCAAGTTAGAAAGACTCGAAATTCCCTGGGTCGTCATTTTAGGCTTCACGCCAGATTTCCCAAACAAGAAACTCAGGGATGTACTCCCAAATAACATCCGAGAGCTATGTTTACGTGAAGATTTAGTGACTTTACCCGACGATATTTATTTTTCGTACCGATGGAAGCACTTTCACGGCACAATGACGAAACCCTACATCATTACAGATTGCGGACCTGTTATAGAGCAATTGGAAGACTACTTCTTTTCTGGACAAGGGAAGTCGCTGAGGAGATTAGTGATGAAGTATGGAATTAGGCGTCGGGAAAGGTATTCTTTGCCGACCGAGAGGCTCTGTCAGATCCTGCATGAGGTCAGCGTTGACGGGAGGGTACATATTAGATTGGAGGATGGTACGGATACTGTAGAGGATTTATTGATGCATTCGGGAGAGTCAACTCATACAAAAGAAATACGGTTCAAGGAGCGGCCGAAAAGTCTTGAGGTCGACTATTTCTAGATTCATGGTTGTGATGGTGTCAAAGCAAGTGAAATATTAAGACTTGCTTACTGTTTGGCAGCATAACGCATTGAATGTGAAGCATCGGCCTGCCTAATCGATATGCCCATTAGGACGAATAACTCGAGGGGAAGTGAAAGAATTTCTTGCCACCACTTCCTAATCGCCTCCGAAACGAAATCACAACAAAGGTGCCGTATTAAAGCAAGGATGAGACATTATATACAATAATCAAAATAATAATATTACGGCCATTATTGATTATTGATTAGAAGACTTGCTCTGGAGTCTAAGAATGTGGCCAAATTAATAACCCGAGTGTCTCCTCAATGCGGTCTCAACCTCCTCCCGTTCGTGGAGTCGCCATAGGACAAAATCCAGAAAATATCCTTGACGGAGAAACGTCGTAAACCAGCCAGTTGGAAAGCATCGCTAAACAGCTCATTGGCTGACAATGTTCAGCTCCGGCGCAGAGGCGAGCACATCCCTGCTCAAGTAGCAACGAGGGAGGCACGCCATGGTAGGATTTAACTACGGCTTTGGAACGGTCTTCAAAGCTGTAAAGCAGTAAGTTCCTTTGAGTTCGGACGGTAGCACAACGATCAATCTGATATCTAGAAGGATTGCGTTCGAAAATTGCCACTGCTGTGCCGGATTCCTTCAAGGCGAAAAGCTCGCGAATTGCCCAATGGTTCGAGAGGCTACGGTTCACCACTACGGTAATTTCAGACAGTGACTGCGTAAGTCGATCTGCGGGTCTTGATACGAGGACTCATTAAGGGACTTGTTTTTCTCTGTTATTCACAGAGCTCTTCCCTTCAGTCCTCCAAAAATATCTTCATTCCACAGACCTTTTCATTATGAAATCAATCTCAGCTTGCAACAGCAACAGACCAATTGAAATGCCATCCAACGGAATCGCCATGGGAGAGGCAACTCCATATACCATCAAAGACACGCCCATCGGTACGCTCCGTCCGGTTAGGATAGTCACCGTCGGAGCAGGCGTCAGTGGCATCAATATGATCCGGACCCTTCGACTACACACCAGCAACTTCTCACACGTTGTTTATGAGAAGAATCCCGAAATTGGTGGAACGTGGTTTGAGAATAGATATCCGGGCTGTAAATGCGATATCCCATCGCACAATTATCAATTCTCACATACGCCGAACCCAGGATGGAGCGCGCTTTTCTCAGGGGCGGAGGAAATACAGAAGTATTTGCTCCATGTATGTGAAGTGCATGATTTGAAGAAGGACATCAAGCTGTCACATAGCGTGATTCATGCTGAATGGAAAGAAGAATCGGGTGAATGGTTGTTGAGAGTTAAGAACGAGGTTACGGGCGAGGAGTTTGAAGATAGGTGTAATTTCCTGCTTGATGCTTCTGGAATCCTAAAGTAAGTTCATTGTCTCCCAGTCCCCATTATTGCTGATTGAAGACCGCAGCGATTGGAAACTTCCCGACATTGAAGGGCTGAAAACCTTCAATGGAGAATTGATCCACTCAGCCCACTGGCCAGAAGACTTTGACTACAAGAGCAAAAATGTCGCAGTCATCGGTAACGGATCCTCGGGTGTCCAGATCGTCCCTGCTATGCAGCCAGATGTCCAAAGCCTAGTTCACTTCGTTGGAAGTCCAACATGGATTTCGCCACCTCAGGCACAAATGATAGCTGCAAGTCCCAATGCCACATTTATAAGTAGCATAAAGATGGATGAAGAGAACAACTTCGCGCCTGAGCAAATTGAGCAATTCAAGTCGGAACCTGAGCTTTATAGAAAATTTGTAAAGGTGGTTGAGAAGGAGGTCAACTCAAGATTTGGATCGGCACGTAACTCCTCGCATCAATGAGTTTGTAGCTAACAAAAAACAGTTGATCAATGGCAGTCGAGAAGCAATAGGCGCCAAGCAAATGCTGACTGGATATATGGCGCATACACTCAATGGAGATGCTCATCTTATTAAGGCCCTAATACCAGATTTCCCAGTTGGTTGCCGCCGTTTAACACCAGGTGTCGACTATCTCAAGTCTTTGACAGCCGAAAATGTTGAAGTTGTGGCTGATAAGATCGTGGAAGTGTGTCCAGAAGGCATTAAACTCGCGGATGGCAGGTTGATAGATGTAGATGCGATCGTGTGTGCCACTGGCTTTGATGTTTCATTTGTCCCTCGATTTCCCATGATCGGCGAGTATGGAAATCTACAGGATATATGGAGGGAGAAGTTGCCGTCAGCTTACATGTCATGCATGGTACCGGGAATGCCTAATTACTTTAGTATGTTGTCGTTCAAAGTCTATAGCTTTAGGTGAAAGAACTAACATTGATTACAGCATTTCTTGGGCCAAATTCTCCCATAGGCCACGGCAGCGTCCTAACTATCACCGAACATCTCGCCAAATACATAACCAAAGTAATAAAAAAATGCCAGCTCGAGCACAGCATCTCAGTACGGCCGACTCCTGCTGCAGTCGACGATTTCTCCGAACATATTGCCGAATTTATGCCTCGAACAGCGTGGTCAGCACCGTGTACTTCATGGTTCAAGATGGGCAAGGTCACAGGGCCGGTAACAGCTGTACATCCCGGGAGTCGGATTCATTGGTTCCACATGCTGGAAAGTCCAAGATGGGAGGACTTTGAGTGGAGACGAGAGCATAGGAACCGATTTAGATATTTGGGTAATGGGTTCTCGACGAAGGAGGGAGAAGGTGAGGATGCGACTTGGTATTTAGATACGCCAGATGCATTGCAGTGATGCTTAGATGTTCATATACTGTACTGTACATAGAGTTTGGCATTACAATATAGAATGAGAGCAATGTCCGAAAGCTATTTTTTCATTTAGAAGAGATGGGATGACAGTATTAGAACTAATGTCCTGGTATCAAGGGCATCTTGCACACAATTCCACCTTGGTCACTTACTGAAAACATACGATTGGCAACTGGCGGCCGAGGTGACGCTGATTTAAATTGTGGACGCATGGGGTGAAGATGAGAGCAGAAATGGGGAGTGCAATTCCTCCCAAACTGCCAAAATAGTTCAGTCTTAGAACAAGGCCTATCCTGCATATGGGATACGCCAAATATATACCTTTCAGTGGAGAAATTAGGGGATTGGGACTTCCTGAGTCATGACACTGAGTATTTACGTCAAACTAGGGTTAGTGCTGGTCAGGATGGAAACAATTGCCGTTCAACTTTCAAAGCCACATGACCCTGTCTTTGCCCTTTATTGTGTTTTATTTTTCATCCATGTTGGCCCATAACGTAAACTACTGTCTGGTGGGGAGACGAATAATATACTTGGTGCTACTGTGAGATATATATCAAAGAGTCTTGATTCCGACTACCGGCAGTTTTTTGATCGAGTAATTACTCTCGGTGGCATGGCTGTTTCTCAGACCACGCACGTATCAGTAAAAGCATATCGTAGCTACGTGTAATGAGCTGCCCATGCAAGAAGTGCGGAGCGAGACACTATGAACTAAGCAACAATTTTACATACTTTCAATTGACTACATATTATTATCTCTGCTACTCCAACTAGTAGAAGGGAGTCTATAACTACTTTTGTTGCATAATAAGCATTTGTATGCAATATTTACTGGGATATGTTCCTCTTGGTGTCTTTCATTGACTTGAGAATGTAGCATTAGACCAGTACAAGTAGTTACTAGTCGGTCTACGATCGTGAGAGCCTGGATTGGATGTCTGTCGTCATCCTCAAATGTTCCCAGGAGTCCCTTTTGGGCAAAAGTGCATCATGCGCAGTTCCACCATTGAAAGTTCAGCATGTTTTAAGTTTTAAGTTTTCAGGATTTCTATTTCTCTTAGTTTTACTAGCCACAGGAACATGAAGGTTGCCTTTGGGAATGAGAGTTTCGAGGTTGGACCAGGGCCCTTAAGGCCCTGGAGCTATAGGTATTCCAAGCCACCGCAACATCGAGACGTGGATTGAGTCAGAAGCAAATAACAAATAAACCGGGTGGGTTTCCACTTGCTTTGAGTGAGAAGTTTTTGAACACCATTGACTGTCCTTGACAAAAATAAAGGAGCTCGCATCTCGCTTTACAAGACAGGAAACATGAATTGAAGAATATCAAACTATGGGAAACATGGCGCAAGCTGGTGGGTTGTCAGGGACAGTCCCGTAGGCAAGGCTTCCAGGAACAGCCGCTGACTTTAAATTAGCGATACCGAATTCCACAGACCATCCAGCCATCCAGCCATTCCGTGCAACCAGTGGGCCCGATGATGTCCAAGTGTGAGCGGGAAAGCACTTACAGAATATATTATTAGATGGTGGGTGCTCTGTTCCCAAACTACTTTGGCGTCGGTCGATCTGTGTAAACTTAAACTGTACAGTACATTACAGTACACACGGATCTCGATTGGCAATAAGCAAAGGTAGAAATGAGTGAGCTGATATTTTGTACCCCGACAACCACAACATAACACCGTAAGGATAATAGAGTCATGTAACAAACTAAGAAACTTTACCGGAGAAGCTCGCGGCTCGGCACTCACTGCCAATTACCAATGACCGTTCCCCTCCAACCCCAACACTACCAGGCTCCAGCCAGAGTTGAGTTGGCGGCCGATGGAGAAATGCGGGATGGGAGGATGGATCGGAAATATTGAGGAGATATTGAGGAGGGCCAAGCAAACCACCAGCCATCTTAGGATCATGACTACTAGTACTATATTTCACATCCTCGCTGCTGCTCAGCAGTTGGGGGAAAATCTGGGATCCGGCAATACCAATACCTTTTCCCTGCCTCACAATACAATACTACCCACAATGCTGATACTGTAGGGTTCTTCTGTATCCGAAATCCGAAGACACCGGAGATGAAGGTGCTTAAACCAGATCCTGGTTAGCGTGTTTGTTTCCTGATGGACTGATGATTGATGATCGATGATTGATTGATAAGATTATGATTGATCCACGCGATTCTAGGAAATCTCTCCGAATACCGGTAGCCTGTGTCCATTTCCAAGTCCGTTATTTTCATTTTTCACCGACTCTTTAGGGTTTTCCCGACATCACATTCATTCATTCATCCCAGACTAACATTCCAAACGTGCATTCCATCGATATGCGTTCGTTCATTCTTATAAACTGTTTGATTGCCTTCGTGGGGGCGGCCGAGCCTTGGCTCAATGAGCCAGATACTGGCTTGGTTGATTTCCTTGCCGGAACGAACTACACTCAGGGAACTCTACCCCAGTTGAAAGATATTCGCGCGATTGTAGATTTTGACTGGGCGGCCGAGCAGTTCCTTTCCAATGAGCGATACTCTTATTACCGTACTGCATCAGCAGGAGAGTGGAGTGAGTTTGCTTTTAGACATCGCCATGTGGTAGCAGTGCTGACTTCTCTTCTATGAAAGGCTACCGAAATAACTTGGATATTTGGTCGAAAGTCAAGTTCCGTGCCCGTATGCTAAACGATGTCACGAAATTGAAGGATACCTTACCGTGAGTAATATGAAAACCCATTGCTATGATCGAGGCTGCTAACAATACAAAAAAGAACCACCTTTATGGGATATAACTTCAGCGCCCCAATTTTCATTGCTCCTGCTGCCCGAGCTGCGTATGGAGATGCTAGAGCTGAGTTAAAGTATGCTTTTGAATAATTTTAATGCCACCTGTTGGTGATTTTTTTGCAATTATCTCGATTTCTCAAATCTACTAACAATAGTACAGCTTCGTCGATGCTACCGCAAACGAGAACATCCTGTACACTGTGAGAGTTGAAAACCATACTTAAATCAGATCATGAGCTAACAATCCTGAAGGCTGCTCTTTACGCATCTAAAACAATTGAAGAGCTTGCGGCTCAAAAGCACAATGATACTCTAAATGGTCCCCAGGTCATGTTCCAACAGGTACTGCTTTGCCCACACATGTTCTGTAAAAACCAAAGTTTCTGATGCCCTCTCTAGATTTACGCGAACATCAATCAGTCAATCACTTGGGAGAACATCCGTCGCGCAGAGAGAGCCAATGCAAAGGCTATTGTGTTCACTATCGATGCACCTGGAACTGCTGTCCGTCACAGAGCAGCTCGTTACGACACAACTAATGCGTGAGTTGCCTTTGAATATCTGAAAATTTTCGAACTGACCATCCAACCAGAAACTCTGCTACATCAGCTCTCACAGTAATTATTCTCTCCAAGCAGCACTTATATCTCGTATCGTGGTTATAGTATACTGATCAAGTACTAGTGGGATCTCTATGATCAGATCAGAAACCGAACAAAACTACCGGTCATCCCCAAAGGAATCTCTACTGTTGAGGATGCTCTTCTAGCCATCGAAAAAGGCGCAAAGGCAATTTACATCTCTAATCACGGGGGTAGACAGCTCGACCATTCACCTTCACCACTCGAAATCGCTTACGAAATCTACCGAAATGCGCCAGAGGTCTTCACCAAAGTAGATGTGATGGCTGATAGTGGAGTCCGATATGGAAGTGATGTACTCAAGCTGATGGCTCTTGGAGTCAAGATGGTTGGAATGGGACGACCGTAAATATCTTTCCCATCATATTTGAAACTCTGAAATAGGGACTAATAATTTCATCCACAGATTCATGTACGCAAACTGCTATGGGCTTAAGGGTGTTACAAAACTCATCCAGATCATGAAGGAGGAGATCGTCAGCGATGCTCAACAAGCCGGTGTCACCAATTTGAAAGCGATCAAGCCCAGTCTTCTCAACACTCGGCAACTCGCCGATACGGTTTTCCTTGTTGATGAGTCGATCTGAAGGAGAAAGATTGACAGAGAAGATAGATATATTCATGTAAATACCTTTTTAACTTTTCTTTTCTTGCATATAGGAGTTACCAAAATAGAATATAGATCTTTGGCGGAAAACAGTTTGTCTTGGATTCCGATTGTTGAGCTTCAATGAACCGTTTTAGGAGAGTATGTCTGTCATATCGTTGCCAACTCCCCAACCTTAATCCGCAGTTATAAGATTATTGAAAACACGGATGGGAACCGGACTTAAATTGAGGCCGAGATTATTCACGAATAGGGAATGCAAGACTTGTCGATAACAGCTTGTTAGATATGAAATTAAGACGATTCTGACCTTTCTATATTATGCAAGAGAATGAAGAGAGCAACGAAGAAAATGGTGAGAGCTAATTGGTGCAGCGCTGCACACTTAGTTGCTAGATATATGGAATTAACTGGTAGGTGATGCCAAGTATCGATAATGGTCTATCCAAGACCATGCTCTCCTCTTCTTATTCCTGTACATTTTTACGGAGGTAGTCAGTGGTCTCAGCTTAAGTCACGGAGAATGCTTGCAATTTAGTCGGTGGGAGAAAACTTTTTATTTCGAGTGAAGAAAGAAGATTCACTCTCTCGTTTTTCTGTTATGCTTTCAGTCGAAGCCCCAAGAAGTGATCTATATACTCAGCCAAAAGCGCTGGTGTCCCCAGCCCAAAATGGCAAGTCGAGACTCTACTTTTCTTAGTATGCCAACCTCGTCTCCCTTAATCATATATTTTGGTCTTTTGGTATCACCCTTCATGAATGAGGTCATGACGTTGAGCTCAACACGAGGGGACGTTTTGAGTATGTTTTCTTTTCAAGACTTGCTCCAATCCAAACCAAATCTGCCTGTGCTAACCTTGTTGTGGTGTTAGACATGATATTGAAATACAGAGAGCCTGGGGAACTTTTACCTTGTAGTCTCGAAGAGCCTTGACAGCATCCTCCGCATTCTTGGCCTCGACCAGAATTTCTGAATTGTTTTGGGTGATGAAGCCAGTAGTGACGCCGCGCTTGACCCATTCGATCATGCCATCAAAGTAGCCCTCGATGTTAAAAGCAACAACTCCTTTGTCATGAATGCCAAGTTGGTTCCAGGTGACCACCTCCATCAACTCCTCCATCGTACCAAATCCACCAGTGAGAGCAATGAAACCAGAACCTGGGCCTCCGGTCATGACTTCTTGGGCCATCATCTTCTTACGAGTGTGCATATCCTCGACTTGAGTGACCTTGCCATAAGCACCAACCGACCCATGCTTTTGAGAGGTGTTGTTCGAGCTGATGTTGGTGACGTCTCCGAAGCTTGCCTTTCGCTCATACTTGACAAGTGGAGAGGGGATAATACCGTGGACAGAATCAGGACCGGAAAGGGATACCATAGTACGAGCTACCTCACCCATCAGTCCAGTAGTACCGCCACCGTAAACTAGGTTGATGTTATTGGCGTGGAGAACATGCGCAAGCTCACGAGCGGCAGCAAGATGAAGTTCTGAAGTACCTGGAGAGGCTCCACAGAAGACGCAGATCACAGCTGGGGGGGCAACAAGTAGTGGGATAGCGCTGGTAGTTGACTGGTTTGCAGCAACTGGATCAACCTCAGTTAGAGCATTCTCCTTTGGTGGGTTTGCCATGGTTGTGTAGATGGAAGTTTGTGTTGAGTATGAAGAAGGCTTTTGTGAATTGGAGATCACAGACTGTCAAACTTCTGTGAAATTGTAAGCTCTAGGGTGTTATGAAAAAGGGAAATGATTTCATCAAGCACTATATATATGTGTGCAGACTTACTCTGACTCTTACTAGCTGGTGACCGTTTGCGCCTTTTAAGATTTCTTTGACAAATGAGACTCACAGCTAAGACTGGTCGCCAAGTGAGTGCCAGATCTTCGGGAAGATACGCTCTCTACGACAGACGAAACTTTAATAAAGAAATTACTCTGTGGTTGTGAAATCCTACTCTTTATATACTCTGTTCTGGCCCCCTGTCCTATAAACAGACTAGTCCTCTTCTGGTAAGTTAAATCCCCACTTTTGCATGTCCAAGTAACTTAAACAAAATGAATTTAAAAATGGATACAACTGTTCATATTATAACTTCCTGTAGAGTTCAGAGCCGGACACACCTCAATCATCATAATTCACTTTAGGCCATCACAGACAAGTAAAATACTTGCAAAAAAAATCTTCTTACCAAACGGCTTCCCTGAGCACACAGATAAGAAAGAACGCGATGTGTAAATCAGCCCTTCATTCTTTCCTTGTGTCTCTACCCAAGTGTGAGCACCACCTTCATATAGAAGGAACTCTTTCGCCAGAAGCATTATTCGCTCTTGCAGCGAGCAATAATGTCACCCTTCCTCAGGATAATCCTGCTTTCGCTTCACCCACCACTCTCTCTGAGCGCTACTCACAATTCACCTCCCTTGATGACTTCCTTCACTACTATTTTATCGGAATGTCAGTCCTAAAGACGGAGGGGGACTTTGAAACTCTTGCAATGAATTATTTTTTGAGAGCTAAGGCGGATGGGGTGCATCACGCAGAGCTATTCTGGGATCCCGATGCGCACACCATTCGTGGTGTTTCATACGAGACCGCCATCACTGGGCTTCGACGAGGATGCTTAAGAGCTGAGAAAGAACTAGGAATTTCAAGCCTTCTCATCCTCTGTGTCTTGCGTCATTTACCGGTTGAGGCGGCTAAATCAACTTTTGACATTGCATTAAAGGCAGGTCATTTTAATGATGGAACTCTCGGAGGAATTGGAATGAGCGGTTCTGAGCAAACCGGCAAGCCAGAGGACTGGAAGGACATTTTCACAGAAGCAAAGAACGCTGGCATTCGACGAACGGCTCATGCCGGTGAAGAAGGACCTCCTGCATTTATCCAGATGTCATTAGATGAACTTCACGTTGAGCGAATTGATCACGGTAGAACGCTGGCCGAAGATTTCGAGCTCATGAAGAAAATTGCGGAGCAGAAGACTTTGGTTACTCTATGTCCTCTAAGCAACATTTGCTTGAGAGGAGTTAAAAACATGTCTGAAATGCCCATTCGCAAATTTTTGGATGCGAAGGTTCACTTCAGCCTCAATAGTGACGATCCAGCATATTTTGGAGGCTATATTTTGGACAACTACTGTGCGGTACAAGAAGAATTCAACCTCAGCTTAAGCGAATGGGAGGATATTGCTTCCTATGCGATCGAGGGTAGTTGGTGCAGCGAGCAGCGAAAGCAGCAATTGCGCAACGTGGTCTACAAGCATAGCCACGAATTCCGAGCAGCCCGTATGCCACCCGTTCGCCGACGTTGAGATTATTGGTGACAAGTCTAGAAATTGATGAGTGATGATATGAAGATTAAAAGTGAGATTTTGATATTAGATGTCGATTTAGAATCTAGAAGAATATAGTTATCGTGAAAAATTAGTCCGTAGTTATAGTTATCTAGTCCAACCATCAGAGGTCCCCCTTTTCGTAAGCGAGCTCTATAACGAATCCTGTGACGCTCACGTGATGATATTCTAATCTTACTCTTTCAATACCACATCGAGCTTACTAGCTAAAAAGTATTAATGTGAATTGATTCCAGATAAACATCTTATAATGCTAAGACTAGGATCTTCAGCATTCATCCGTGATACATTTAAATCCCTTACCGCAATTAATCTGCTACCGCCTCTAGGCCCAGAGCACATCTGAGGAAGTGGGATCTGATGAATAGGTTGTGTGTTTTCAAATGTGGTGATCCTTAGCATATAAGTGACAAACTATGAGTGAGAGAGCAATGGGAGATAAAAAATACACTAGTTGAGAAGTGGATATTCAGAAACTGAGCAATACTCTCCCCAGATACTCATTTGCTTTGAGGAATGTCAGATTAAATATGAGATTTATATAAGAGAAGTCACTCTCAAAAGGACTACATTTTGGCGTGTTGTCTATTTTACCTTTGCTTTACAATAACGGAGAGTGTACGATTAAAGATTTCTTGAAATAAATGAAGAGTTCATAGCAAAACATATATTCCTACTAAAAGCGTCTCATTGCTTATAAAATTATGGCCATGAACCACCTCCAGTTTTCTTTTCCCAGATGCGAGTAATTGCAGTAAACAAAAGAAATCCTAATGATTCCCAAGTTGATCTTCTTTTAAAAACCAGCCAGCGTTAAACCCCAGAATCGAACAAACATCTAACGACGAATGTGCGACTTGAGACGGCATTTGCCAGCCCTACAAGAATTATCGAACCAACCCAGATTCAAATCATCAACCCACCAGCTCTTTGGTTCCCCCTCGACAGTAGCATTGATACGTACATGGGTCAAGTTTTTGAAGCTGTTGTCGAGGAAGATAGGAACAAGAGTGCAGTCGATTTGAGCAGGGCACGCCGGAAGACTAACAGGTTGCGTGCTGATGACTCTCTCGCGTTGCTCAATGGTGTCATAACGATACCCCGAAAAACTGAAATTACAGTCTGGGCCTGTGGAGTTACAACCGAAGGAACCGCCATAGAAGTTGAAGTTAAAACAACCTGTGGAAGCGCGGTCACCAGAGGAGATCTGGCCAGTGAAATGAGGTTGGGCATCCGGAGGACCAGCGTGTGGAAGACTGTAGAAAGGCGTGAACTCTAGGAGTAATGGTGGGGAGCTGGGGTTGAAAGCATCCTTTGGTGGTGGGTTGACAGTGAATCCATCTGAAAATCTGAACTGATGATATGGATTAAAGAGGGGTGCTGCATGAACAGAACCATTATCAGTGTCGGGGACTAATGGGGGAATGTCATCGAAGTTTAAAGTAAAGTTTCCATAGCCAGGACCCCGGGGTACGCAGGATGCAGCTGATATTGTAGACGAAGCTGTAAAACTGGGGCTCGAAAGTGTAGAATTTGAGATCTGAATACCTGATGGTAAATATGTCGAAGATGGCCGAGGTTTAGGTCCATTACAAAATCCCTCATTGCAAGCGTTGAATGCACACTGTTTATCCGAAGAGCAAGATGCTTGGAAATTACTGCATACTGTGATCAGCATTGCATTGGTAGCATAGCACTCCGCACCATTAGCACACTGTAAAGTAGAGCTGCAAGCCGCTCCAAGAGGAAATAGCTCAGGAGTTGTGCTAGGTAACGAGTTTGTAATTACTGCAGTATCGCTCGGTGCGGGGGGAGATGGTGGGCCCGAGGTGCAGCTTGAAGATCCTTCACCTTGAGTCGAGCTCATTGTACTCAGGTGTTGTAGAGTAAAGTTGGAAAACAGAAGTATGACTGAGCTAGAGCTAATGACAGGATAAGACGGCGTAACCGTCAAGCTAGAGGTCGGTAAGCTTGGTACGCCCTCAGTACCCTGTGCAGAGCTGGTTAGACTAAAGCTTCGCGATGTAGAGTTGGCAAATGGTGGGTAAAATGTTCTAGAAACGACAGAAGTCAAAGATGCTGTTGTCAATCCAGTGGAAACAGAGAATGAGTAGTGATCTGAAAAGTGTAGGTATTAGTAGATGATTTGCAAAGTTGTGAAGGAGGAAATAGGACTTTTGCAATGCATTATTGAGAAACTTATAACGTTAATTTGACTTACGAGTAGTTGCTGTGCTATTTAGGGTAGCACCAAAAGATGATCTGGTAGGCATAATAATCGAAGTCGAATTAGCCGTACTGCCCGGACTATTTGTCTGAAACCCCGAAGCAGCGGCATAGCTGGAAACAGAAATCGTGGGATGAAGTCCATAGATGTCGATGCTGGGGATATCAGTTGCAAATGTAGACTGCTTTATACGAGAACTGTGAGCTATCTTGATTTCTGTATGACTTGTGACAGCATTGTAAATGAACCGTGACATAGAGGTTGAGTTCCATCCACCAGAAGCAATTATAGTAAAGACCAAACCTGTAGTTTGGGAATTTGAAGTAGGGATATGCGAGAAAGTACTTGACAACAGGGTTTCAGTGGCAGTGGCGATGGAAGTTGACCGGACTGTTGTACTAATTCGTCGCGTGCTGGTTCGCGTCAAATGGATATCAGAAATTGAAGTATCTACCGGAATGATGGTCACGACACTGGTTATAATCACAGCATCAGTCTTCACTGTGGAAGGAGTTGCTCCAACCCATACGGTTGTACTATTGTCAACGTAGAACTGGTAAACTTCATCGCTGGATGAAGGACCGTGGGCGACAGGAGTATTCGTGGCAGTAGGCGCGTCATACAACTCTGTAACAGTATAAACGACATTTTCGATGACTGTATATCCATAGCTTGGAATATCAACACCCTTCGCGGTGGCTGAAAGGGACAAGCTTTCAAGGCTGAGCGATATGGTTAATGTGCGAGTGCTTTGAAAGGTGGCCATGGAGGTTATTGTGGTAGTAGGTTGAATTTGGAGATCTGAACTGCCGGCTGGATGCGTGATATAGATGGTCGAGACGCTTCCTGGGATAGTCACGTAGACAGTAGTAGGGACTGCAACGCAGGTAGTATTGTGAAAGAGAGGAAACCCATTTTGATGGGGTGCAGCAACTACAATCGCAGAGAGACCGAGAATCAGGAGGGAGCTCAAGACCGGGAGACGCATTTTCGTAGTACTGATTAACTTTTGCTGTGGTGATAGTTTGTAGGGTTGTTGAGAAGCAGTCGAGGATTTCTCCACCTCGAATAGAATAACGACGAAGTTGATGAATGAGTGTGGGCTATGAAACGAGCGTGATACTGTGAAAAAGCGCGAGGATGAGAAGCAACAAAATTCACCTTAGATTTGGGAACTTTGAACCGCCTTACTAGCACAAGACGCTAAACACGAGGTCCTTCACACACTTATTCTGGTTGGTTCTTATGTAGTAGATTCAGGCTGTTTCTAGTTGCTTCGTAGTGTAGTGTTACTATGTTACATGTAAAACATAGCGTACGTTTTGTGAGTCTTCCGAACCTATCGCGCCTCTCAAAATGCTATCTTTGAGTACTTTTCTTTTCTGGATAGAGAGTATAAAGTACAACTTTATACTGTCAGAAGTGAACGAAAGGCGGCATATGCACAGAGTAATAAAGGCATAAGTAGTTGATTAGCAGTGGATCCCTGCTGAATACTTGCATTTGCAACACACCACCGCTTTAGCTAACAAGATTCTTACTTTTAGGAAGCAAATTCCGTATATCCAAATCTCCAGTTCAGAGCATGGCCTAATCAGCTGGTGTCGAGTACTCTTTGTTACAGGAGATATTGGTACTTGATGTTCGTCTTCCATCGCTTCGCATCGAATATATGTAAGCTTCTCACACCAAAAACTGCTTGGGAATGTACAAATTGGCCACTAATTAATCGGGAAACGTCTTGATCCTCGCAGGAGCTAGTAATTTTTCTTGTGCCGATGGTATCATCTGGTTACAAAACGAAACAGAAGCTTTCGGTGTCCCTTACTGTGCCTTTGTGACTTGTGGGCTCCAATCACCTAGGAGACGTAGGGATTTCAAAAACCAACATCATGCCACTTACAAGAGTTTTGAACATCGTAACTAGTTTACTGCTAGTTTTCTAATAAATTCAATATCAGAATGAGAGATATAAGTAAATAGGATGCGGCATAGTAATTAGCAAACTTCTGAATGTGTTACGACGTTGATATCAAAGGTCGTTGAGTTGCTGCCTAGGTCGCAAGGCTGCTTGCTTCAGATGTACTTCCACCCTTGTCGAGCCTGTTGACCCACATTTCACATTCGTCGTCATCAAATCTTGGCAATCTCAGCCTTACCAAGTACTTCAATACCTACAATATCACTTATTTCACTCCATTTGCCCCTCTTTCCTCATCTCTCAAAGATGCCCGCCCCAACGGCCCTCAGGCTACCGATCAAATCTGTAGTTTCCTCCTCGTTCCTCTATCCTTTCAAAGGAATCTACTATTTTATCTCCCACCCCTCCTACTACCCGCTCTTCGGGCGCCGCTTAATCCCACTCATATTCGTCTCTATCCTTGTGTTCGGCTTCCTCTTTGTTTTCGCCTACCTTCCCCAGGTTGCTTTTCTGGCAATATTCCATGGCCATCTTGCCTGGTTTAATGCCGTGTTTTTAGTTTTGGGAGAAGGGCAGATCTTGATTGCATTGTTGTTTGAGGCGCTACTTGTAGATGAGACATTGGTGAATGTGTTTGATGTATGCTCATGTTATTTTTCTCTTTTCTGGGATCTTACTGATGATATCTATAGGCTACCCTCATAAATGAGGGTTTGAAGGACCTTGTCTCTCCCTCCCGCCTACTTTTCCTAGACGCCCCCAATGCCGTCAAGCAGCTCGGAAAACCTACTTCTTCCGCAGTCTATTCCCCTTTCTCTTTCCGCCAAATCCTCGAATTTATATTCTTTCTTCCACTGAATCTAATACCGTTGTTTGGCACTCCAGCATTTCTGGTAGTGACGGGGGCTAGAGCGGGGCCGTTACATCATTGGCGGTATTTCAAGCTTAGAGGTCTCACCAAAAAAGAAAGGAATAAGGAAATCAGGACTCGAAGATGGAAATACACATGGTTTGGGACTGTGGCGTTGGTGTTACAATTGATACCGGTGTTATCGATGTTTTTCCTGCTTACTTCAGCGGCTGGATCAGCACTCTGGGTCGTGAAATTGGAAGAACAAAAGAGACTCGTGGCTGAAGCTCAAACTCAACCTGTGCAAGCGAATACTGTCGATGAAGAGGAACCTCCACCAGCATATACAGATGATCCTATATAACACTATAGACAGAAACTATAACGGTTATCTTTTTGATATGAAAACGAAATCTTCGTAATTTCTTACCGAGCGTTTGTAAGGGGTGAATGGGGAGGGGGCAAAATGGTTATAATCATTGCTAGTTGATGACTGTGTCACAAGAATAATCGTAAATGGCAGATATGGTAGTAAGGTAATTTTGATAGTTGTCCACACAAAATATAAAGAAGGGATATCTATCTAAAAGCAGAGCCCAAAGCCAGCCTTCCTCAGATAAGCAGAGACAAATCCCCATTGCTCCTAAAAATGCCCAGTTGCAAAAAGGCACTCCAGCACAGATCGAAATATAGAACCCCAGAATAAACTCCAATCATCAACACATGAATCTCATAGATCATCCCAAGCACTTTTGAGTTCGCTCACCTGGCACACCAACGTCAAACGCACCTCCTTCCCTTACCTAGCCGATTTTATCTGTCACTAATTATGGTCCATTGAGGTTCAGGGGCTTTCCTCATCACCCTCATCCTCGTCCCCTTCTCCAATATTTGTAATCCCCCTTTCTCCTCCCTCCCGAAATCCCACGCTAGGTTTATGAACTGGCATACTCTCGCTCGTGGTCCTACCTCCTAGACTCGCTGGTACGGCTGCTCCTCCCCCCTCTCCAATTACTGCTACTCCTATCACCGGTGGCGGGTTGAGATTTGGATTTGAGTTGATTTTTGGGGACGACTCGAGATGGGTGTCTTTCTGCATAGGTGATGTATGAGCTGGACTTGATGACTTTTGAGATGTCTTGCTGCCGCCAGTACGGGGAGACACGCGACCGGTCTATAGAGAAAAGAGCGGCGTTAGTAAATGCGTCGACGTGTTGTGGAGAACAAGTAACTGGATGGCAATTGGCAAATCCGCAAACGGCAAATCGCAAACATTGGCAAAATAGTAGTATTGCTACCGGTTATATGCAATCACGGGCGAATTCAATTAACATATATCGCAATGGCAAGCAAAGACGTCGAGGATAATCAACATGATTAGAAATCAACAAGACCAAGTGCATTTACAGTATATGTGGCAATAGGGTATAAGGCGATAATGAGCAGCTTGCTCCGCCGGCGTGAAACTTGTCACAAGCTTCCAATTTGATTCTTGAATAGTATGCGTTTGATAAGGATCCGATCACGATGATGGTGTGCTTGCTTCGGACTTGCTTCCACTTACCTGCTTGGCCCAACGCAAACCACAGCTGTTACACAAATCTCTTTGGCCACTAGGACCACGTCGCCATTCGGGCGTGACTCTGGTATGACAATTCGCACAATCCCGCTGAAGATGGCCCGTTCCTCGTCGTCGTTTACGTTTCTTTTTGTTAGATAGCAGGCTTGCTAGTTCATCCGCGAGCAATCGGTTAGACTTTTCCATTTGCCGAAGTTCAAATTGCCAGCTTGTGCAGCGGGTTGTTTTGAGTTCATCAAATATGTTTTCCTCAGATGCTAGTGCTTTATCTTGAGATCCTATGGCGAGACCTGAGCTACCAGCTTCTGTGATTATGTCTCGGTATGAGACACTTGATCTAGGATTGATAGCAGTTTCTTGAGGACTTTGTGGATTTGATGGTCCAATTAAGTCAACAGAATCTTCAGATCGCGTGTTTCTACCTAGCGAGGTCATGTTTTTTGAACTGCCATTCTGAGATACAAGAGACGGAGCGCTAGCACGTGATTTTAGTAATCTTGTCTGAGTGACAAGAAATGTAGGTTTTGATCCTTCGCATGCATCGCCTGGATACAAGGTTGTCTGAGCGTGAAGATTCAGGCCTCGCTTGTTAAGCACCTCATGTTTATAAGTAACTCGCTTTCCCGTCCTTGCCTTCTCAAGGCATCGTCCAAATTCGATTCTAGATTCCGACCGCATAAGCTGCTGAATACTGGTACCGACCAAATCTTCAGGTGCTCGGTCTAGTAGTGGGCGAACATTCGACGACACATACAAGAACATTCCTGAAGTTGAGAGTTTCGCCCAAATTTCATTTTCTCCTATTCCGCCAGCTGCATCGATATCACGGCGTGCCAATGCATATACTGGCCTCTCCCTTCCTACTAATATTATAAATTTGCGGCCTTTGCCTTGCTCAACATGGAGTGACCCATGACTTTCAAACCAAGTATATCCGCTCTTCTTTCGTCGTATTCGGAACACAATACTTACTGCTGCGCCGGTAGTTGTGTCCTTCAACTCTCTCGTGACCGGAACGATATCACTAGGATGACAGATCGAGGATAATGCCGTTCCTGTCAACTCAGCCGCATCATATTCTAGCACCTGACGACAAGATGGAGATAGGTAGAGAAAAAGTCCTTTTAGTGAAATAACATGGACCACGTCGTCGGTGTTTTCCAAGAGAACCTTATCCCATTGTCCTTTAGTCACTTCTGATCCCGGGCTGCTTTTCATAGCGCTCAGAACAGAGCCCACTTCGTCCCGTGAGGCATGTGTAATATCACCCCTTACGCTCTCCGGCGGCTTCCATTCATACTTTGGCAATGACCCCTGTGTATAATCGACCACATACATGCCATTGATGCCTTTGGCTGCGACCGAGGCTGGCTTTTCTACCAAATCAACCTGGAAGCCGACGTAATATTTGATTTCCTTGTCATCTTCCCCAGTGATTGGTATCATTGTTAGCAAGTTCATAAAAGGCTGGCCTCCCTTCCTATAATTGATGAGACTGTGTTGAGCCTCTTTCCTGGCTGTTATCTTCTCTTTAAGATACTTGACAGAATCATTGTCAACAAATTCTCTGTGGGCACCAGCCCGCACTTTTCCATCTGGTGATTGTAAAAATCGACAATTTCGCCCAAGGACTTCGTGCTTAGTATAGCCAGTAAGGCGCTCGAAGATATCAGAAACGTAGACGATCGGGCAATCATGCTGCGTTATATCACAGACAACGAATGCGCAAGACAGATCAACCTTGCCTATGTTGATTTCGGGATTCTTTCTTTCTCCAATTTTTATCAGTGCGCCAAGCATATCAAAGCCACTCTGAGAGTATATATTTTTGTAAGGAGATGGGTCGGGTTTTATTTTGACAACTGGGCCAACCTCTTGTACCGGACTTGTAGAGGCTGTGTTTGATATATTATAGGACGACTCCCTGGTGATATGGGGAGGCTGAGAATTACTATTCATGGAAGGCGAATTGTAATCTAGAGAGCCGTGGTTGAGATTCATACTCAAAGGTGAAGTGACATTAATTCCATCCAAGATGCTGAGTCCAGTTGTGGGATCTAAATCATCATCATCTTCTTCATCATCATTGCTCATATTATTTTGGTGGGTTGACATGCCGGACATCATAAATTGGTGGTTCATTGGCTCGATAGTGGTCGGACTGAATTGCTGAGAAAAGTCTTCCTGTGAAAAGACATTCATGCCTGAGCTGCCAGCAGATATACCTTCCATACCCAGTGGTGAGAAAGGCATCATGCCATGTGCCATTTCAGGCGACATTACTTGGTAACCTGAAGTGTCGATAACTAGTGGATCAGATGCTTGCATAGATGGGTTGAACCCCATTTGAGGGCCACCCATGCTCATTCCAGAACTTATGGCCCCATAATTGCTCATGTCCAGAGTTCCCAACGAATGTTGCCGACTTATAGGCGACCCTGCTATTGTAGTGGGCAAGAATTGAAAAGTATTCAGTCCATGGTTTGAAGCCCCAAAATCAAGCATGGACGTTCCCCCATTCAAGGTTTGCTCTGAGAAAGGCTGTGACATGCTCTGCCGCCTTTGTATCTCCCTATTGTTCTGCATTATTATATCGTTTAGCGAATCTCCACCAAGCAGTTCGGTCATATCCATGTCTTCCCCCTCTTGCTGCTGTCGCGCCAGAGCCATCTCCATCTGCCGCTGACGCTCATTTTCTGCCCTCCGTTCTGCCAGCCGCTGCTGCAAGTCGTCTTGGGAGTACTGGGCCGCAAAGAATTGGTTCATAATGCTAGCATCAGACAGATCCTCCCGCCCTTGGCCGTCAATTTCCAGCGATTTTTCTGCGTGTTCATGGGACGGTTTCGCTCAATCGCATTCGGAATACAGAGGGTTCAATAATTTCCCACTACTGTACCTAGCAGACTAATATCTGGCAAAGAGGCACAGGTTGTAGTTGTTTTACAATTTCGTCGACAAAAAGAAATTGCGGTAGCCGTATAGGGAGGTGACACCGACAAGATGTTGCTGGGAATGCAGGCCAATTCTTTATTCATCCATTCCAAGAAGTCTTAGGATAGAACCACCTGCAAACATTTCTTCAGGCCTGTGTATATAATTTGGTGCAGCGTCGTGTACTGCTGCATGAGCGGATGTTTCTTTATCGGATGTCACAGCAAGGTGGGGGCGTTCACACACGCAGGAGTAGGTAGTCAAGCTTTCCTGCGGACACAATATAGATGGAACTCAGAGTGAGCTGTAGAGTATGTCTAAAAAGCAGAGTAATGAATTATTTGTAGGATTTGGGTACGAGGTCGGTCCTGTACGTGGTTTGTTTATGTTGTGTTGTGTTGTTGAAGGAGCTCGGTTGAAGCTGGCTTGGAGGACGCGGTGTTCCCATCCAAAGTGACACTTCGCAAGCTAGCCCCACTTCCCGCAATCGAATTTATGATAATGGAAATCAATCCCCACCTTACCTACACTACAGCAGGACCGTTAAGTCCATTATAACGACGGAGGATGGAGGGCTTGTTGTCCTCTGCTGACATCTCTAGTTGAAAGTTTGATTTGAATTAGCTATCCTCCACTCTACAATTTTCTTCATAAGTCTGCATGCCCCTACCCATCATGCATGATGCTTCGCTTTGTTCCAATACTGCCAGCACAGTCACTCTTTGACATCCTCAAAACTGTCGCTATGCTAAAATGCCTGACTGGCCAAACCCAAGGACGCCTAGATGACGGAAATGAAAGAGTGCTCGCATGGTATCGTTCGTTCTAATTATCCCGCTATGAACTGCTCCCTGGACCTCCTCCAGCCCCCAACCCCTACCCTCCTACCCAAACTGCATCACACCTGATCAAGCAAAATGAGCTCGCACAGTATTCTGGGCTTCCGGCGTGAGTTGTTGTAAGAGTTGTGCAGGTTCTAGATTGGTGATTCTCAACAAAAGTTTGGCTGCTTCAACAACCCTCGAAGCAGTTTGCCCAGTCAATGCCTCAGATTCTAAGGCTTGTGCAATGAAAACAAATACTTTGGGTGCTTGTGTGACAACCGCAGGATTTTGTCTAAAATAGCTGTTAGCAGGTGTCCAAAATATATGGTGGAAATAACTTACTGATCAATCAGCTGGGCAAGATAAAGATATGCGTAAGGTGCAGCTTCTTCATCATTGGTGATAGGTAGCGTATCAATCCACTGATTTATCACTTGCTGTCCATTCTCGACACCGGAAGCGTTGAAGTGTAGGATCTTTGCGATAGCTGCACAAGCATTCTCGGTAGCATAGATATCATCATCACCTCGAGCATTTGGAGCCTGGGTTACTTCGAATAGCACGGGAATCGCAGCGCCAACGAATTGAGACCACTGGGCGCCTCCTTTGTGACCTGCAACACCGATCCCATAAGCTGCAGCTTGTCGGTTGGCAGGTGCTGGATCTTTACAGCCGGCAACAAGAGGTTCGATAATGAATTGGCTATATGCCCAGCTACGGTCCCCGCAAAATTCAAGGACATCGTCCACAATGCAAAGTCCCCATTGTCTTTGTGTGGGATCTTGGCTTTTGAGGAAGTCATCATAAGTAACGTGCATACGTTCCCATGCTGGCAAGAAACTAGTACCATGGTTCTTGAAAATACAATGGAAAGCCTTGTTCATGTCAGAAAGTAAAGTCTGATCGTCTTCAATAGCGTAAAGAGTTTCTTCAGACTCTTCATCGCCATCCTCCTGGTTGTTTTCGAGCTTTTCTTCCGCTCTTGCCTTAACACGAAGCTTGTAATCGTCCAGAGCTGATATCGCCGAATCCATGAAAAGAGTCATGTGCTCCTCATTGAGACAACTCTTGCCCATTACCTCAATAGATTCGTAGAAACATTGGTACATTTCCGCCAAGGTGTCAATTGCAGGCTCGGCACTCAGAACTTCCAGAATTTTGATGATGGTTCCGGCCCATAGACGCTGGCATTGCTCAGATGCAATCCCGAAATGTTTCTTGTATGAGGAAAGAAGCTGTGGTACGCACTTTGCTGACACTACGCGGACAGGGTCATGGAAGAAGAAAGCAAGACCAGGGAGTGCAATCTTTTCCATGACTTCCTCCACGTACTGAGCGAAAGAGCCTTCAAGAACTTGAGCGTAGACAACCAGAAGCTCGATCGCCATGTGCTTGTCATCCAGGGTGCTTGTCTTTATCCCAATAACTTTACCTTTTAGTGGCACAAGCTCCCATCCATCTTCTTGTTGGAAGGACGCATGTTCATCATCCTCGAGAAGTTGAATATCTGCCTTCGCGCTAGCTAATTCCAGCAACGGTGGCATTACGCCTGATAAGAACGGCACAAAGTCTTGGCCCAGGACTCTGCACATCCTTCCCCAGCAATGCATAAGATATTGTGATTGTGGATCGTCTGCATCCGTGATTCCTTGCTGGATAGTAGCTAGCAGTTGAACCAATGCCATGGAATCACCACCGAGCCTCTCCTTACCAACAGCGAGCGCAATGAGAGTAGCGCATTCCATGGCCTTTGCTCTCAACAATCGAAGCTCCTTGGTGTTTTCTTGCTGCAGGACTGAAAATAGCAGTGGCATAAGTGTATCATAATACTTGGAGAATGCAGCTTCTGCCGAATCCGCAATTGTAGCGATTGTTGAGAGTGCTTGCTCTTGGACATATCTCTTCGGACTCTGTAAAAGCTGGAACAGGTGAGTGAGAAGGTCATCGAGGTACGGCTCCAGGATCTGTTTTTCCGCTTCTTCGCAGAAATTTACCAAAGCAGCAGCCGCATGAGCCTGAACACGGGGCTCAGGAGAGTCGAGTACTGGGATAATTGCTGGTACGACAATTTGGTGATACTTTTCTTGCATGGTACCTGCGAAATCTGTGCTCATCTGCCCGAGAGCGTTACAACCTGCCCACCGCACTCGAGAATGAGGGTCTCTAAGTGCTGGGACCACAAGCTCGAGAACCCTATTCAGCTCCCCAACCATCAAGTCCCTACAACCTTCAGAAATGGCTGAAATAGCCATCAAAGCTGCATGTCGATCCCTCCAGGCGTCTGACAGCATCATTCTCGGCAACCAGCTGAATGTTGGGGCCAAGACAGTGTTGCCGCCTAGTTTGTTGGCCAAACGATCCATGCATTGCTCACCAGCGACATGGTTGAGATCGCTTTCCTCTGGGTCCATCTATTAAAGAGTTAGTCTGCTTCAAAGTTAGTTGACGTCACTCACATCGTCAGAAGCGTTCCATTCAGCAGCATCGTCGTCATCAGGTCCAATATCTGTCATGAGGCTTAAGCATTGCGTGATCATATCACTTGTATATGATGGATCCTTTCTGCATAATGCGGGTGCATAGTCTGCGAATGTTGCCATAAGTTCAAGGGCGTTTTGGCGAGCGCCATCGGTGAGTTCTTTATCCTGAATCACAGATATGCTGAATGATACTAGATTGCGGAACGTTGGCTTGAACATTTTTGGCGCAACCTCTGCAAGCTCTATCAAGGAGATGAGACCCTTCGTCAGATCCTCTGAATCTTGACTAGCTTTGATTGGTGGTAGAATGTTGAGGACCTCAGGTACTAAGGCATAAAACTTTTGCTGGGACTTCTTTCCAATCGTGCGGAAAAAAGAAGCAAAAGCATCCATTGCAGAAAGACGAACCTTTACTTGTTAACATTACAGTACCAAATTAGTATTTATAAAGAACTTACAGATACATCAGCATCTTTGAACCCTTTAGTGAAGGCTGCGAGAACCAATTCCTCGGGTTGCTTCTCTATGATACCGGGAGTAGCGGAAAAAATGCGATATGCAATATCTCTTTGTCCGGAGTCTTGTGAATTACTCAATGTGAACAAAACATTCAGTATCTCAGCCCATACCTCGTCTGATAACAGTCAGTTTAGTCTCTCTCCACGATATTTCCATCTTAGGTATACGCACTCCCATCGGCATATTGTCTGGCGATCTCAGCAACCGCATCTGCGATTTTGTTTCTGACGCTAGTGATTGATTCGCTTGCGAGAGCCTCCAGAAGTTTGGATCGAATAACGTGGGCTTGTTCCTGTTGCAAAGTCAAGAATATTTCCACGCTTTCATCGTTAGGAAGCTTTCGGGATTTTGAGGCTATTTTTCGGAATATGACAGCACCGAACGACCGGGTCTAGTGCTCGAGTTAGTTCCTCTCATACACCGTACCCCGAAATCAGATGTTCCCTTACTCCTGCCTCGCTAGATCCTTGTATCTGCTCGACCAAGCCCATTAGCAGGATCTCTGGTTTCGTGAGCGTCCAGTTGTTGGCCAGATGCTCCTCTGCCTGAGACCGGACGTTGTTGTCGGATGACTGAAGCGCATCGAGAAGTTGTACAAGCTCCGCATGAACTTCAGCGCCGAGAACCGACGACATAGTGTTGGTTGCTGGTGTTGTTGTGGGAAGTGTAGGTTGTGTTTTGTTGACCGTATCAAAACTTTTAAAGACAGAGTCGTCTTCGCGCAGCAGCGCTCTGGTGCGCACACGGTGCCTGGCACACAGATATATGCT
>Ga0247734_1000732_pt1 | contig 27189 bp, 21 predicted proteins | sample UWRJL103311B2_FD_180933 | JGI IMG/M metagenome (GOLD analysis project Ga0247734, IMG submission 180933) | Plant litter microbial communities from Arlington Agricultural Research Station in Wisconsin, United States - UWRJ-L103-311B-2 | ecosystem: Environmental > Terrestrial > Plant litter >...
GGCAGCGTGGCTACCAGCGTTTTACCTTCACCCGTTGCCATCTCAGATATTTTACCCTGGTGCAATACAATACCGCCTATCAGCTGTACATCGTAGTGCACCATGTTCCAGGTGGTTTCGTTACCGGCAGCAAGCCAGGTGCTGCTGTGTGTGGCTTTGTCGCCTTTTATAACAACGTTTGCTTTTTTGGCAGCCAGCTGGCGGTCAAACTCCGTTGCGGTAACCTCAATACCTTTGCTTTGGGCAAAACGTTTAGAGGTTTCTTTAACTACAGCAAAAGCGGCAGGCAGTATATTTATTAATATATCTTCGAGCTCTTTGTTACGGTCTTTTTCCAGCTTATCCAGTTGGGTGTATAATTCAACCTTTTCGCTCACTTCCATATCCGGCTCATTTTCAGTACGATCTTTGATCGCCTGGATCTCGGTATCGATGCCGGAAAGGCCTGTGGCAATGGTTTCTTTAAACTCTATGGTTTTAGCCCTAAGCTCATCATTGCTCAGTTGGCCCAATTTATCATACTCAGCCTTAATTTTGGCAACTATTGGCTGTATGCTTTTTACATCCCGTTCTGATTTGCTTCCGAAAAGCTTACTAAAAAAGTCTAACATGTTATTTTTATATAATGCAGTAAACTCAACAATTGAGCCATTGCAATTTCAAAGTCATAATGGCAGGCAAAGGTACAAAAATAGTAGCAAGTAGCAGGTATTAAGTAGCAAGTAACAGCCATGCTGAAGCCATTTTAACAGGATTTTAGGGCATTTAATACGGTAGTAAAGTGGGCTATAATCAATCTTGCTACTTGATACTAAGTACTTGATACCAAAAAAGTATATTTGCCCGCATGAATATCCTGATCCTCGGTTCGGGCGGAAGGGAAAGCGCCTTCGCCTGGAAAATTTCGCAAAGCCCTAAATGTCAAAACCTTTATATAGCACCGGGTAATGCCGGCACGGGCCAGTACGGCACCAATGTAAATTTAAAGGTTACCGATTTTGAAGGCATTAAGGCTTTTGCTCTCAGCAACGCCATTGATATGGTATTGGTTGGCCCCGAAGAGCCGCTGGTAAAAGGCATTCACGATTTTTTCCTGGCAGATGAGCAGCTAAAGAGCATCCCCGTAATTGGCCCGCAGCAGGAAGCAGCACAGCTGGAGGGCAGTAAGGATTTCTCTAAACTGTTTATGCAGCGCAATAACGTACCCACCGCCGCTTCTAAAACATTTACCAAAGATACCCTGCAGGAAGGTTTTGAATACCTGGCCACCGCAGGCCTGCCGGTTGTTTTAAAAGCCGACGGGTTAGCCGCGGGTAAGGGCGTTTTAATTTGCCTTACTTTAGAGGAAGCCAAAACAGAACTGGCCGAAATGCTTACCGAAGCAAAATTTGGCGATGCCAGTTCTAAAGTCGTTATAGAACAATTTCTGCAAGGTATAGAGCTTTCGGTTTTTGTAATGACAGACGGCACCAACTACAAAATACTCCCCGAAGCTAAAGATTACAAGCGCATTGGCGAAGGTGATACCGGCTTAAACACCGGCGGTATGGGTTCCGTTTCCCCGGTGCCTTTTGCTGATGACGCCTTTATGCAGAAGGTAGAAGAAAAGGTGATCATTCCTACCATCAACGGATTAAAGAACGAAGGCATCCCTTATAAAGGTTTTATTTTTATAGGCCTGATGAATACCCAGGGCGAACCATGGGTAATTGAATACAATTGCCGCATGGGCGACCCGGAAACCGAAAGCGTAATGCCACGCATCGAATCTGACTTTGTAGACCTGCTGCAAGGCGTAGCCGAAGGCAACCTGAACGAGCGGGAACTGATAATCTCCGATAAAGTAGCAGCCACCGTAGTATGTGTAGCAGGCGGTTATCCGGGAGAATATTTAAAAGATAAAGCTATAGCCGGTATAGAGAATGTTCGCGGTTCGCACGTATTCCATGCGGGGACCTCGTTAAGCGGCGAGGATGTGATCACTACAGGTGGCCGCGTATTGGCCATAACCTCGTTACAAGATAACATGTTTAACGCCCTGCAGCAAGCCACGGCAGATGCCGCCCGTATTTACTACGATGGCGTGTATTTCAGAAGAGATATTGGGTTTGATTTGTTGTAGTCGGGAAGTCCGAAAGACGAATAAATAGCCGAAGAATTTAGCGCGAAGAATTAAATAGAAAGTCCCGTAAGCGTAACGCTTACGGGACTTTCTATTATATAATTATCTTCGGACTTCTCAACTCCAATTATATCTTCCCAAACAACTCCGCCAGTTTGGCTGTAAGGTCGTCGCCGCGGAGGTTTTTGCCTACAATTTTGCCGTTAGGGTCTATTAAGAAGTTTTGGGGGATGGCCCGCACGCCATACATACCGGCAGCTTTGCTGTCCCAAAATTTCAGGTCGGATAGCTGCGTCCATTCCAGTCCGTCTTTATGGATGGCTTTTAACCAGGCTTCTTTAGCGTTCGGCCTATCTAATGACACCCCTACAATGGTAAAGTTTTTGGTTTTATATTGATTGTAGGCTTTAACCACGTTAGGATTTTCTGCACGGCAAGGGCCGCACCATGATGCCCAGAAATCTATTAGCACATACTTACCACGGAATGACGACAGGCTAATCACCTTGCCGCTGGTATCTGCTTCAGCAAACTCCGGCGCGGTTGCACCCAAAGCCACAGCTTTCAGTTTCGGCAATATATCGCCAAACGCCTTGCCGCCTTTAGAGGCTTTAATGTCGGCTGTAAGGCCTTCATATAAGGGTGCTATATCTACATAATCGGCACTGTAGGCAAATGATTGCAGCGCGTTCAGGCTCACGTAAGAATCCGGGTGGTCTTTTATAAATTGCTTGTTAATGGTTTTCTCTTGTTCCTCTATCGCTTTTTCATCCAGCTTGGCCTGTTTTATAAAAGCTTCAGATTTTTTCTGCTCATCGGTAGCTGCTTTCTCTTTAGCTTCCATAGCATCGTAACCCTCATTAACAGGTTTCAGCGCAGTGTGGTAAAGCTCATTTTCGTTATTGCTTTTGGTGCCTTTCACTTTGGCCTTCGCAATGGTTTCAGCTGCGCTTACATTGATAGTACCCTGCTCTACATAAATGGATTTGTAATCGCGCGAGCTGTTCATGCCCGATCCTTTTGGGTTGAATAGCAGATAACCGCTTGTTGGCAATGCCGGGGCCTGACCTGTGAACGTAAACTTTCCGTCTTTCAACACAGCCGAATCAACTACCGTTTTGCCATCCTGGCGAAACTGCAGGTAAACCTTTGCCGGCGCGCCAAACGTGCCAACGTTACCCTGTACGGTAAACTTTGTATCCTGGGCAAAAAGTAATGTCGGTAAAAACGCTATCGCGCTTAATGCTATTTTTTTCATAGATGATTGATGCCTGTTTTAATTTAGTAATCACTAACGATAACGAATTAAAAGAATTTTAACGAATAAGAAAAGCATGCGCCATTAATTCCTACCAATTCAGTCGATATTCACAAAATAGTTACAATAAGATGAATTGACAAGTTCTGAAACTCATTCAACCACTCACCAATCTATATCTTCCCTAACAATTGCTCCAATTTGTTATCCAGGTCTTCGCCGCGGAGGCCTTTAGCTACTATTTTTCCTTGCGGATCTATCAGGAAGTTTTGCGGGATGGATTGCACGCCGTACAAGCTTGCTACCAGGTTGTTCCAGTATTTAAGATCGGATACCTGTGTCCAGGTTAGTCCGTCGTTTTTGATAGCTGCCAGCCAGGCGTCTTTACCGCTTTCTTTATCAAGCGATACACCTAACACGGTGAAGTTTTTATTTTTGTATTTATTGTACGTACGTACTACGTTAGGGTTTTCCTGGCGGCAAGGGCCGCACCATGATGCCCAAAAATCTATCAACACATATTTACCACGGAATGATGACAACCTAACCGGTTTACCGTTCACATCGTTCTGTGTAAAATCGGGCGCCAAAGAACCAATGGCAGTCAGCTTTAAATTCTCGATAGACATTTTCAGCTGCTTGCCTTGTTCCGTAGCTTTCAAATCTGCCGAAAGCGAGTTGTACAGCGGCTCCACCTCATTAGGATCTGGCGATGGCCCGCTTACGCTGCTTAGCGCCAGTAAGCTCATATAACTATCCGGGTTGGCGGTTATAAATCCTTTTAACAAAGTTTTCTGCTCATCTTGCAAAGCCTTGTACTTGGTTTGCATTGTATTTTGAAAGGCTGCCGATTGCTGTTGTTGCGGCGATGCAGCCTGCGCTTCTTTAGCTAACCCCTGCGCTTTGGTGATAATGGTTTTTAGCTGTGCTTTCAGCTTGGTGTTATCATCGTTAATTTTAGAACCGGTGATGGTTGCTTTATTTACCGAATCAGCCGAAGCGATATTTACATCGCCCTTTTCAATGAAAAATTCCAGCAGGTCGGCAGTTTTAGACGGGCCGCCATCCGGGAAATTCTGCTGCACATATTTGGCAAAACCAACGCCTTTATAATCTACAAATATGGATGCGTTAACCGGGGTCATTACCACGCCGGTAAAGCTAAACTCACCGTTTACGATCTTTGCAGAATCGGTAACGCTGTTGGCGCCTAAACGGTAAACCAGAAATGCCTGCGCAGGAGCGTTTAATTTGCCAACCTTAGCTTTTATAGTGAATGGCTGCGCGTTCTGCGCCATTGCTGCTACCGGTAAAAAGGCAAGCAGACCAAGGAAAAATCTCTTCATTTATCTTAAATAGTAAGTTTTTATAACGTGCAAAAACGTAATTGATTGCAGCTTAGTTCAATTTTTGGAATGTGCGCCACCATAGGTCGGGCATTTCGCCGGAGCGGGCTATCTTATAATCTTCATATCGGCAGGGCACCAGGTGAAACCTTTCGTTCTTAGAGCCGCCCGTTGGATAGGGCACCTGCATCCACCAACGATCGCTTTTTTTGCTTTTTATAAATACCAGCTCGTGTTCATCGTGCTTCAGACTGGTGCGGTAAATAAGGTACTGCGATTTCGGGTTCAGCGGGAAATCCTTCTTACGGTTGTAAAAACCATCAATAAAATACCATATCATCTGCGACAGCAGCATGGCGGTTTGGCCATTGTTATCATAAGCCGGGTTAAACTCATAAAACCCTATCGAGGTAAGCTTATCGTTAAAACCGGCGTAGCGGCAGATCTGGCAGGCATCTTCGCCGTAAAAACCGTTTGGTTTGGCGTTGGCATTGGCCGCCGCATCTGACGAACGGATGGCGCCCATATCAAAACTGATCATGTTGGCGTTGCGGATCACCGGCTCAGTTGCCATGATGTTACCAGTCACTTCGCCCAGGCGGTGCACGTCAAAGTATAGCTTATCCATCACCCCTAAACTCTCCTGGCTGGCAAAATAGGTTTGGTAACCCAGGTTGCTGTAGTTAAACAGGTAGTTGGGTTCGTGCAGAAAGATTTTATTAAGGTAGGCGATGGAGTTGGTTTCTATGCTATCGGGGAAGCCGTCGTCATCCAGGTCGAAGTGCGAATCTACCACCAGCACATCTACCTTTTGTTCCAGGCTTTCGTAACCCATGTACTGAGCGTAGGTAAGGTCCTGCCCACCGCCGATGATCACCGGGATGATATCCTTTTTGATCAGCTCCTCTACCACCGTTTTCAGCGCGAAGTAGGTATCGGTAACTTTTTCGCCGCGGGTAATGTTGCCCAGATCAACAATGCGGGTGGTGTAGCTGCCCTCGTTTAGCTGATACAATTTTTCGCGCAGGTAATCGGGACCTAAAGCGCAGCCGGGATTGTTAATGGCGTTGCGGTCGTCCATTACGCCTATGAGAGCTATATCGGTTTTCTCTTCCAGATCGGGGAAGGCAACCGAGTGATGATTGATCTTTTCGCCCAGCTGACTGGTAAAATACCCGTTTTTAGGCGTGATCTTTTTGATATCTATGGGTGTAAAAAAATCGGCTAAGGACATTGTTTTAGATGTGCAAATGTGCGGATGTGCAAATGTGCAGAAAAAAACAGATGTGCAGATGTGCAAATTTCAGATGTGCAGATGTTTTTGAAATGTAATTGAACTCTGCATATATAGCTTTAATTCATTTGCATATCTGCACATCTGAAATCTGCACATTCATTCCCATCTGCATATTCATTTTCCATCTGCACATTTAATAATTCTGCATATTTGCAGCATGATACTTGTAACCGGTGCAACAGGTTTTTTAGGGGCCGAACTGGCAAAGGAGCTTATCCTTAGCGGCAATACCATAAGGTGTACTAAGCGCAGCAGCTCGGTCGTGCCGGATATCCTGCTGCCCTTCCCCGCAAAAATTGAATGGGTAGAAGCCGACCTGATGGATGCCTTTGCCCTGGAAGCCGCCCTGGATGGCATTACGCAGGTTTATAACTGTGCCGCCTGGGTATCCCTAAAAGCAGCCGATAAGGATCCGATGATCCGTACCAATGTGAGGGGCACTGCCGCTTTGGTTGACTTTTGTACCGAAAAAGGCATCCGCATGGTACACACCAGCTCGGTTGCCGCAGTAGGCGAAGCTAAGCCCGGCGAACTCATTACCGAGAACCATCACCTCGACCCAACCCTCGAAAGCGACGGCTACGCCATCTCAAAACTGGAAAGCGAAATGGAAGTTTGGCGCGGCATTGCCGAGGGGCTGGACGCCGTGATTGTAAACCCTGCCATTATTATAGGTGCCAGTGCAGGTACCGAAGGCAGCGGCAAAATTTTCGATACCATCCGCAAGGGACTTAAATTTTATACCCGCGGCAGCATTGGGTTTGTAGATGTGCAGGATGTGGCCAAATGCATGATAGCCCTGATGGAAAGCGGCATCAGCGCCGAGCGATATATTATTAATGCCGAGAACCGTTCATATCAGCAAATCTTCACCGAAATTGCAGGATGTTTGGATGTTCCGGCACCAACTTCTTTAGCTACGCCTTTGATGATGGAACTGGCCTGGCGCGGCGCGTCCTTTTGGGGATCGGTAACCGGTAAAGACCCTGCCATTGATAAAACCAGCGCCCGGGCAGGATCTGTAACGCGCGATTTTGATAACAGTAAGATAAAAAAGACTCTCGGCTTTGAGTTTAGGCCGTTAAGCGAAACAATAAAAGAGATCTGTGGGGTGGTAAAATAGTTTTTGAGGTGTTCCAGCGTTCCGCTGTTCCACTAATTAAAAAACGGAACAAAGCGGAACACTTTTTTTTGCAAGCGGAACACTTCACCCGCTTTAAAGTGCGGCTGAAGTCAGTTGCTTCTTCTTTTATATCGTTGACTAAAGTAATTACCCCCTCAGCACCAGTAGCACCACATTTTCCACATGCTGGGTATGCGGGAACATATCTACGGGCTGAATTTTTACGGTATCGTATTTTTCTTTCAGCACCAGCAGATCGCGGGCTTGGGTGGCGGCGTTGCAGCTTACATAAACTATTTTGGGCGCTTCAATTTCCATCAGGCGGGCCACTACATCGGGGTGCATACCTGCGCGCGGCGGATCGGTTATGATCACATCGGGCTTACCATGCTCGGCTACAAAATCTGCCACCAGCACATCTTTCATATCACCGGCGTAGAACTTGGTATTAGTAATGTTGTTTATCTGCGAGTTCACCTTGGCATCTTCAATAGCGGTTGGCACGTACTCCACCCCAACTACTTCGCGCACGTGGCCGGCTATAAAATTGGCTATCGTACCGGCGCCGGTATAAAGATCATACACCAGTTCATCGCCTTTAAAGCCGGCGAAATCGCGGGTTATCTCGTATAGTTTTTGCGCCTGGATGGAGTTGGTTTGGTAGAACGATTTGGGGCCTACCCTAAAACGTACTACCTGATCTTTCCCATTTGCCATTTCTTCGTGGATATATTCTGGACCGCGCCAGCTAAGCACATCCTGGTCAAAAATCGTATCGTTCTTTTTGGTGTTAAGGATATATAATAACGAAGTGATCTGCGGAAAAGCGGCGTCCACATAGCTCATCAGGTTGTTCACCTGCTCTTCATCCGCATGGGCGAAAACTACTATCACCATGATCTCAGCTGTAGACGAGGTACGGATAATAAGGTTACGAAGCGCGCCGGTGTGCTGCCTTACATCGTAATAGCTAATGCCTTGTTCTTTGGCGTATTGGTTAATGCTGTTACGCAGATCGTTTGATGGTTCGGCCTGCAGGTAGCAATGGTTTATATTCAGGATCTTATCAAAACGGCCGGGGATATGGAAACCGAGGGCGTTCATATCCAACGCTTCGTCTTCCCGGTTCTCTCCATCGTACAGCCAGCGTTTGTTAGAGAAGGTGTACTCCAGTTTGTTGCGGTAGTACCTGTCGGCAGGCGAGGGGACTATCGGGTCCATGTGGTCTACCTCTATCTTGGCCAGGCGGGTAAGCGCATCGTGCACTGCTTTTTGTTTAAACTTAAGCTGGGCATCGTAAGTCATGTGCTGCCATTTGCAGCCGCCGCAGGTACCAAAGTGCTCACAAAACGCGGTGGTGCGGTATTCCGATGGCTGAATAAGGCGGGTAATTTTCCCTTCGCCAAAATTCTTTTTGCTGCGGTAAACCTCAATATCTGCAATATCACCGGGAACGGCTTTCTCTATAAACAAAACAAAGTCTTCTGCTTTGCCAACACCTTTACCTTCTTCAGCTATATCAATAACCGTTACGTTCTCAAAAACTTTATTTACCCGTGGTTTTGCAGATCTGCCCATAAGGCTGCAAAGGTAAGGGTATTTATTAATTTTTTTAATGCGGAAGAAAGGAAGAGAAAATGTGCCTGTTGTTTTATCATAGAGGGCGCAAAGAGAGAAGCACAGCATATACGGAACCCTGCTTGTTAGAATGCAAGGCCTATAAGTACTGCAATAAATGCAATTACAAGAAAATGCTCAGCAATTTATCGATATAAATCTCGATAGTGATATCCGGCATTTCGAACTGCTCGTCTATTTGCTCTGAAAATTCAATTAATTCCTGACTCATGGCGATAGATTTTACTATGCAAACATAGTATTTTTTATACCAAAAACCAAAACGGTATTTTGAATTTATTTTATTCCCATATGTATTGGTCCTGGCTGGCTGTTATGGTTTTAATTGTCTTACGATATTTTAAGATCATCTTTTTAGTGAACGCTTCAAATGTATTGCCACCTGCCATAAATAGCTTGCGATGCGCAAACCACACCACACAGGACGTTAAAAAAAAGAAGCTTTTATAGAACAGGTTTCGCCATGTTTTTGAAACGCCGGTTTGCCATGGTAAATAATAGCCAGCCGCTCGGTTTGGAAGGTAATGTGGTACGCTTCATCTATCAGTATATCTGTACAAATATCCTGCAGGAGCCGGCAACCTGTAGCCTCTTTTAACGCCTGATAAAATATTTGCGCTGTACTTTCTACTACAATAACGGCCAGCGTCCATAACTCCATATTAGTGTTATAGTATCTCACTTTTCTGAACAGGGTATCGCCCCAGTTTTTACTGATCCGTGTTTGCCCTATGCCGTCCAGGTATCGCCCTAAATTGTTGCCATGTTTTTGTTCTTCCTTTATAAAAAGCTTAACGGCATCAATATATTCCGGATCGCCTATTTTATTGGCGTATTTGGTTGATGCTGCAATTAAGTGTTTACCTTCCGAGGTTTCGCCCAATTGCCATGCCTGTAACGATGGTACTATTGTTTTGATCTCCTCTGCCGTTAGCGATGGGTACTGGTTCCAGTCGATTCGTTTCTGTGTGGCATTTGCTTTGAAATGCCCTATCCAATAATGTGTTGTGTACATAAATTATATTTTTAAAAGTACTTTGAATAACAAAGTAAATAATTAATACTTATCATTCCTAATGTTTTTTATAAATTGTCCTGTAACTCATATGGAATCGACAGAAAATCAAGTAATGGGTTGGTTAACAGCCGCTTTTACACAATCGCCTAAGAGGTATTCGGAGATGTTTTACTTTGATAAAAGCCATGCGCATTTTTTCTCCATACTGGTTACTGATTACTTTTTGTTTGACGATGATTTTGAAATAGCGGAGGATGTGTCTTCGAGTTATAAGTTAGATACCATTATCCTTATTGGCGAAAAAGTAAAAAGGATTTATGCAGATGATCCACTGATCTTATCCCTGCCACGGCTTGGTAATCAGCTGGATGACTTAGAATTGCTGCGTCAGATAGAAACTTACCTAAACTTAAACGCAATTAACGTGGATAATACTACTTTGTGGCTGCCGGAAGATAGCAGCGGAGCTATTACTATACCTGTAGATCGTTCACCTACACTAAAATCGCCGCCTTTACCAAGTAAGGCAAGATCTCTTTTTGGAAGGATACAAAGTTTTTTCTTACGTCGCTATCGCTTACGGAGGTAAAGGCGAAACTGAATACAATGCTTTTGCTGCATTTAATTAAAAAGCGCAAGCGTTGCTGGTAGGTTTCGTGCTTACGAATGCCGGCCAACTGGGTGAACGACATAATGAGCAGGTCTTCCAGTTCGTTAGAGAGGTTCTTTAAAAAGTCCTGCGAGTTGGCGCTTTCGCGGATAAAATCCCAGCCGATAAATTCGTTGCAAACGGTGTAGGAAAGGCGGCAGGTTTTCATGATGAGGTTATTGAGGTGTGCCTCTTCGTCCATTTCGGGGATGTTGGTGTTCACCAGTTCATCCACACTTGCCTTAATATAATCCATTAGCAACACGTGCAGAATGGCCTCTTTACTATCAAAATATTTGTAAATAGTTGCCTTCGCTATTTTCGCCCGTTTGGCAATTTCGTTCACACTGGTTTTATGGTAACCGAATTTTCGGAACAGATCCTGCGACGCGCGCTTAATACTATCTTTAATTTTATCCGGTTCCATCTATCAGTTTGACACAAATATCTCAAATTGCGTGGTATTTACAACATATGCCCGTAACGACTTAGTAGCCGGCGCTTTAACCGGGCTCCCGTCTGACAGGGAGAACTTTGCCCCGCTGCAAGGGTCGGTTGCGGTAAAGCCGGTAGCATCGGGGCTAATGGCACATAACTTTTCGGGCTGATAGCTGCTGCAGCGGTCGTACGCCGCGTATGAACCATCTGCCTGCCTGTATAAAAGCAAGCCGGCAACGCCATAGCCCTGCACAACAACCGAACCACCGGAGCTGTTCAGCGCAGCCATTCGCGGGTCGGTTTTTGAGATACGGAAATTTACAGGCACACTTGGCACCACCCCCTCGGTTTTACCACAGCTGATAAACAGCAGCGCGGCGAATATGATGACAAGTGTGCTCTTCATTTTTTTAGATGATCTCGGTTTGGAATTGTTTTAAGAAACGTACGTCGTTTTCAGAGAACAGGCGCAGATCTCTGATAACCCATTTAAGGTTGGCAATGCGCTCCATACCCATCCCAAAGGCAAAGCCGGTGAACTTTTTGCTATCGATACCGCAGTTCTCCAACACGTTAGGATCAACCATGCCGCAACCCAGAATCTCCACCCAGCCGCTGTACTTACACATGTTACAACCCGAGCCTTTACAGATGGTACAAGAAATATCCATTTCGGCAGATGGCTCGGTGAACGGGAAGTACGACGGGCGGAAACGCACCTTGGTACCTTCGCCGTAAAGCTCCTGTACAAAGTGATACAGCGTTTGCTTCAGATCGGAGAAAGAAACGTTCTCATCTACATACAAACCTTCTATCTGGTGGAAAAAGCAATGCGCACGTGCCGAGATCGCTTCGTTGCGGTAAACACGGCCCGGCATAATAGCACGAAACGGCGGTTTGCCATTCTCCATCATGCGCACCTGTACCGATGAGGTGTGGGTACGTAAAGCAATATCGCCTTTCTCCTGGTCGCCTTTGCGGATAAAGAAGGTATCCTGCATATCGCGGGCCGGGTGCTCCTCTGGGAAGTTAAGCGCCGAAAAGTTATGCCAGTCGTCTTCTATCTCCGGGCCCTCTGCAACCACAAACCCCAGGCGTTTAAAAATATCTATAATCTCATTACGCACCAGCGATAACGGGTGGCGCGAACCGATCTCAAAACCTTCACCCGGCAGGGTAAGGTCGATATCAGACTTAGTATCAACCGCAGCAGATGTAAGTGATTCCTTTATTTCTTCGTAACGCGCTTCGGCCAGTTGTTTAAACTGGTTAAGTACTTTACCAAAGGTGCGTTTCTCTTCGGCACCAACGGTTTTAAACTGCTCAAACAGGTCTTTAATAATACCCTTTGTCCCCAGGAATTTTATACGGAATGCTTCCAGTTCCTCGGCCTTAGCAGCCGAAAATGCTTTTATCTCGCTGGTATATTGATCTATTTTTGATTGCATTACTTATAGTGTTCTTAAAAATTGTTCGGCAGTTAATACCGGTATAGTAGATTGCTTATAATCTTTTATGTTGCGGGTGATGATGAGATCGCATTTATGTTTAACAGCAATATGATGTTGAATAGCATCCTCAAAATCAGTAAACGGGCTTGCTAAAGCATTATCGATTGCATCTTTTTCAAACGGCAATACTTTAATTAAATTAACTACATGCCTGATGCCTTCTTTTGAACGCATTGCGCCAGCTTTTTTAGTAAACAGATAATTAATATTTGCAATTACTAATGAGGATGTACTTAATTGCAGGCTATAAACATCTTTATCTTCAACAAGTATCTCCATATATTTATAAAACGGATCCCTTTTGAAAAGCATATCCAGAATCACGTCGCTATCAACAAACAAATGCTTATAAGCCATGCTTTTCTTTTAGATACTCATACTTCATATCTTTGTAATCCATGTCGTCGGGATACTTCCCTTTTAAAACCCCCCTCAACGCTTTAATATCATCAGAAAACTCCATTTGTTCATATCTTTCTAACAAAGGGTCTTTCTTAGTTTCCTTTTTAGAAAACTCAGTAATAAGTTTCTTAAAAAGTTTAGAAACGCTAATATTATTGTTAGAGGCAATTCTTTTCGCCAACTCCACCGTATCCTCGTCAGAACTTAATGTTAATTTGGTTGCTGCCATTAGATTAATTATTATACGTACAAAGATAAAAAACTTATACGTATTATTTTATCACCGCCAGTTCCTTGCCTACCTTAGTAAAGGCTGCAATGGCTTTGTCTAAATGCGCCCTGTCATGCGCGGCCGAGATCTGTACCCTTATCCGGGCTTTGCCCTGCGGTACTACCGGGTAGTAAAAACCAATTACGTAAATACCTTCTTCCAGCATCCTCGCAGCAAATTCCTGGGCAAGCTTGGCATCGTACAGCATTACGGGCACAATGGGGTGCACGCCCGGTTTAATATCAAAACCCGCTTCAGTCATTTTCTCGCGGAAGTATTGGGTGTTTGTTTCCAGTTTATCGCGCAGGTCAGTAGTTTCGCTCAGCATATCCAGCACGGCAATAGATGCACCTGTAATAGCCGGGGCAAGCGTATTGCTGAACAGGTACGGGCGCGAACGCTGGCGCAACATATCAATAATCTCCTTACGGCCGGATGTAAACCCGCCAGATGCACCGCCTAATGCTTTACCCAAAGTACCGGTGATGATATCTATCTTACCCATTACGTTATGGTGCTCGTGCGTACCGCGGCCGGTTTTACCCATAAAGCCGCTGCAGTGGCTCTCATCTATCATCACCAAAGCGTTGTACTGCTCTGCCAGTTCGCAAATTTTATCTAACTGGGCAATGGTGCCATCCATAGAGAAAGCGCCATCGGTAACAATAATACGGTGGCGAAGAGCCTGGGTAGCCTTAAGTTTTTCTTCCAGGTCGGCCATATCATCATGTTTGTAGCGCTGGCGCTGGGCCTTGCATAAACGTACGCCATCTATGATAGAAGCATGGTTTAGCTCATCAGAAATAATAGCATCCTGGTCGTTAAACAAAGGTTCGAACACGCCACCGTTGGCATCAAATGCCGCAGCGTAGAGGATGGTGTCTTCTGTGCCTAAAAATTCAGAGATCTTTTGCTCCAGCTGTTTATGTATATCCTGCGTGCCACAAATAAAACGCACCGACGATAAGCCGTAGCCGTGCGTATCCATTGTAGCTTTAGCTGCTGCTATTACCTTTGGATGAGCCGAAAGGCCAAGGTAATTATTGGCGCAAAAGTTTATTACTTCTTTACCACCCTGTACGGTAATATCTGCACCCTGCGGCGAAGTAATTATTCTTTCTCTCTTATATAAGCCTGCGCTCTCAATATCGGCAAGCTCCTGCTGTAAAACCGGCTGCAATGTTTTATACATAAATATAGATTTTAAGGCTGCAAAATTAAACATAAACCACAAATGAACAGGTATCCGCTACATTTTAAATATATTACGTACGTGCACAAACATTTTAGTGTAAAAAATATTAAATGTAGAAACCTATGAGAAGATTATTACTCTTTATTTTTTTTGTACTGACGGCCATCAGCGCCTCTGCCCAGCAATATACTTTGTCGGGCCGCATCACCAATGCAAAAAACGAAGCAATTGGCTTTACATCAATATACATGCGTAATTCCAGCTACGGCACTACAGCTAACGAGGAAGGCCAGTACCAGCTTAAATTAAGCCCCGGTAACTATACAATTGTTTACCGTTTTGTAGGCTACCGCGAAAAAGCCATGCAGGTGAGCATTACCGACCATGACGAAAAACTGAACATGCAACTGGAAGATGAGATCTTCGCCCTTGACGATACCGCATCATCAGCATACGACCGCAAGACAGACCGTGGCATGGCTATTATGCGCGAGGTGATCAACGCCCGTAAAAAACACATGGATGAGTTTAAAAGCTACTCCTGTGCAGTGTACATTAAGGGTGTACAGAAATTATTAAAAGCGCCAAAATCATTGATGGGTAACGCGGTGATCCAGCAGTTGGATCTGGATTCGCTTGGGCGGGGCATCCTTTACCAATCAGAATCCCTTTCGGAATTTAACTTGCAAAAACCTGATAAGTTTAAAGAGATCACTATAGCATCTAAAACTGCGGGTGCCAACCCGGCATTCAGTTACAATAAAGCATCGGACTTGCAGTTGAACATCTACGAGAATGTGTTCACCATAAACGGCCTTAGTTCGCACGGTTTTGTATCGCCCGCTGCATCAAACGCATTTTCTTACTACCGCTACAGGCTGCTGGGCACTACGGTTACCAACGGGCGCACCATCCATAAAATTCAGCTGCTGCCCAAACGCGCGCACGATCCCACCTTTAAAGGCAATATTTATATTGTAGAAGGCGATTGGCGCATTTACAGTGTAGACCTTATGCTGACCAACAAGAACGACAATATAAACCTGATAGATACCCTGAACATCAGCCAGCAGTACGTACCTATCCGCGATAGCGTATGGCTGCCATCGGCCATTGAATATAATTTTGAGGGCGAAGTTTTCGGCTTTAAGTTTGGCGGGTACTACGTGGGCATCTATAATAATTACCGCATAGATCAATCTTTCCCTGATGGTTACTTTAACGGCGAAGTGCAGCGGGTTGATACCGCAGTAACCACCCGCAACAATACCTACTGGAACAAAACCCGCCCCGTGCCCTTAACCGCGCAGGAGCAACGTGATTATAATCGTAAGGACCTCCTTTTTGAAATGCATCAGTCAGATCCGTACCTCGATTCGGTGCAGTTGGCCAACAATAAATTCAACCCGCTGCATTACACCATCTTTGGTTACGAGGCCAAAAACCGCAAAACCAAGGAGTCGTTTTATGTAGCACCTTTGTACAAAACCGTTTTTTACAACACGGTTGAAGGCTTTGGGATTGATCTGCGGGTGAAGTACACTAAAAAATACGAAGACCAGCGTTCTTTTGCCATCACGCCTGTGCTGCATTACGGTTTTTCTAGCAAATTGTTCAGCCCGGCTATACATGCCGATTACACGTATGACCCGGCCAAACGCGGGCGCTTCTTCACCAACTTTGGCAGCGATGTGCTCGATCTTAACAATGTAGGTACCCGCTCCCTTTATTTCAATACCTTAAGTAGTTTATTGTATGAGAACAACTATGTAAAATACTACCGCTCGCAATTTGGAGATTTTGGCTACGAGCGTGAATTGGCTAACGGCATTATGCTGAACACCAGCCTCTCCTACGCGGGGCGCAGGCAGTTGTATAACACTTCATACGCGCACATTTTTAACAGTAAAACCAAGGAGTACACATCTAACAACCCGCTGGCGCTTGCAGGCACCCCGGCAGATGACAACTCATACCTTTTTCCAACGCACCAGGCTTTAACGTTTAATGCATCGGTAGATTTTACGTTTAGCCAGCGCTATGTTACCCGCCCGGATGGACGGGTTTTCCTGCCATCGCGCTATCCAAAATTAACCTTTAACTACCGCAAGGGTATCAACAAAGCATTTGGCTCCGATGTTGATTACGATTTTGCCTCAATCGATATCGCACAGGATCATATCCCGGTTGGGCTGCTGGGTTATTCATCCTTTAAGATTTCGGCCGGAGATTTCTTCAGCAGGAAGAAACTGTACTTTATGGATTATAACCACTTTTTGGGTAACCAGGGTACCACGTTCGATCCTACTTACACCGGCAGTTTCCACTTTTTACCCTTTTACCAGTTCAGCGCCAACGATGCGTTCCTGGAGGCGCACTACATCCACAATTTTTCGGGCGTAATATTTAATATGATCCCTTTCCTGCGGAAGTTTAAATTGGAAGAGATTGCGGGTGTAAACTACCTCACCGAAAAGAACAACCCCAATTACTCCGAGCTTTACATAGGCGTACAGCGCTTGTTCTTCAGGGTTGACTATGGCGTATCCTTCACCGGCGATAAAAAATACATCCAGGGCTTCAGGATCTTTTACGGGATAAGGTAAGGGAAAGACGGAAAGACCGAAGTCCGGAAGTCGGAAAGAACAACATGAAATTTACAGACATCTAAACCAGCTTCGTCTTTCGGACTTTCAACTTGTGGACTTCCACTCAAAACGCTATCTTTGCACCTCATTTAACGCCGTTTGCAGCGGCATCAATGACTTATGGCAAAATACAATACACTACTGTACTATTGTTACTCAACAATAGCTGATGCGGAGCAATTTGCGGCCGATCATTTAAAATTCTGTAAAAGCTTAGGGTTAACCGGTCGTATTATAGTGGCCGAAGAAGGCTTGAATGGTACCGTATCGGGCACCGAAGATGCTTGCAAATCCTATATGGACACTGTACATGCAGACGAGCGCTTCGCCGGCATCGATTTTAAAATTGATGTGGTAGATGAGCCTTCGTTTGTTAAAATGCACTGCCGTTACAAATCGGAGATAGTGCATTCGGGCCTGCGCGATCCTAATATGATCAACCCGCAAAAGCAAACCGGCAAACATTTAGACCCCAAAGAGTTCCTGGCCATGAAAGACCGCGACGATGTGGTGGTGCTGGATGTGCGCTCTAACTACGAGCATAACCTGGGCAAATTTAAAAACGCCATTACGCTGGATATTGAGAACTTCCGTGATTTTCCGGCGATGATAAACGAGCTGGCCCAATACAAGGATAAAAAGATCCTTACCTACTGCACCGGCGGCATTAAATGCGAAAAAGCATCGGCCCTGCTGCTGCACGAAGGGTTTACCGATGTATACCAGCTGCACGGCGGCATCATCAAATACGGTAAAGAAGCCGGCGGTGAAGATTTTGAAGGCAAATGCTACGTGTTTGATAACCGTTTATCGGTAGATGTGAATAACGTTAACCCGGTGGTTATCTCTACTTGCTTTAACTGCGGCAAAACCACACCCAAAATGATCAACTGTGCCAACCCCGAGTGCAACGAACACTTTACCCAGTGCGACGAATGCGGCACCGCTATGGATGGCTGCTGCAGCGATGCCTGTAAAGAACACCCTCGTAAGCGCACCTACGATGGCACAGGCTATTATGTAAAAGTACCACAGCCGGTAAACACCGCCAAAAAAGGTGTAAAACTACAACCGGTTACCGAATAATTATAAAGAGCTTATCCCAATCAGGTAAGCTCTTTTCATTTTAGCCAATTACCAACAGCAACGCTTATTAACTGTTAAACAGCCGAGCTTAAAAACCGGCAGTATTTCCCTTTGGTTAAACTTTTACACCAATAATGCCATTTTTATGCGTTTTTTCTTCTGCTTGCGATATGTACAAGGTACACCAAAATAAAACCATTTGGTTAATTTACAGCGCTTTGCAAAAATAAAACCATTTTGTTTTAAAAGTGTTTAAAATGTGATGTAATAATATTGATGGGTTACACTAAAATGTAATTACCTATCAATTCACCAATAACATAATCTATTTAAAACAGTACTTAATCCATTACCTACCATGAAGAGAATTTATACCATCTCAGGGTTGTTCTTACTATTCACTTTTTTTACAGCCGCAGCCGCGTTCGCGCAAAACATTACTGTTAAAGGTAAAGTTACCGATGCTAACACCGGCGAAACGCTCATCGGCTTAACCGTGGGCGTAAAAGGCACAGCAAACGGAACCCAAACAGACGTTAACGGTACTTTTACCTTAAGCGTAGCGCCTACCGCAACATTGCAGTTTTCATACATCGGTTATACCACACAGGATGTTGCCGTAAACGCGCAAACCACCCTTGATGTTAAAATGAAACCCGCCGCAACCGAACTGGCGCAAGTTGTTGTTGTAGGTTACGGCACGCAGCGTAAGCGCGATGTTACAGGCGCGGTAGCCAGCGTAAGCGGCGAGCAGATAACCAAACAGCCGGTACAAACCGCCACACAAGCCTTGCAGGGTAAGGTTGCCGGTGTACAGATCCTGTCATCAGGCCAGCCAAACTCTGCGCCTATCGTAAGGATCCGTGGTACGGGGTCTGTACTGGCGGGCGCTAATCCGTTGTATGTGGTTGATGGGGTATTGACGGATGATATCCGTAACATCAACAACGCCGATATTGTAAGTGTTGATGTTTTAAAAGATGCATCTGCCGCCATTTACGGTGTGCGTGGTGCAAACGGTGTAATTATCATCACCACCAAAAAAGGCAAAGCCGGCCCGGCAGTAGTTAGCTACGATGCCAACATCGGCTTCAGGGAAATTGCCAGTCAGATTGAATTGGCTAACCGCCAGCAATATGTTGACTATTTAAACGTGGCAAGCCCGGGGAAAATAGCGGCTGATGATAAATTGCCCTTAACCTTCCCTGGCACTACCAACTGGGCCGATGAAGTTTCCCGCCGCGCCATCTACACCAATCATAATATCTCAGTATCCGGTGGTGGTGACAAAAGCACCTACTTCATCAGTGGTAACTATATTTACGAAAATGGTGTCATTAAAACCAACAACTTTCAGCGCTTTAGTCTTCGTGCTAATAACGAAGTTAAGATCTCCGATAAGCTGAAATTTTCTGATCAGCTTTCTTTATCCCGCGGCACCGAAAGAGCGGTAGATATTGGCGCAATTTATGGCAATGTTTACCGTGCATCGCCGCTGGTTCCATCAATAATAGATGGTAAGTATGGCAATACATCTGCCTGGGGCAACGTAGGCAATCCCTTGCTGCAATTAGATAAAACCAACAATTTTACGCTTAACAACCGGGTACAGGGTAACGTAGCGGTCGATTACAATCCCATTAAGGCGCTTACTTTCCACTCTGCATTTAACCTGGACGCCCGCTTTAACAACCAAAAAAATTACGGCTACCAGTTTCTTTCGGATGGTAGCACGTTTACAATAGGTGGCGGTAGTCAACAACAGCTTAACAGTTCGCTGTTTGTACAGAATGATAACTCATACCAATACCAGTGGGATAACACAGTTACCTACGATAAAACCTTCAATCAACATCATTTTACTGTTTTAGGAGGTGTTGTTACTGAAAAAGCCCGTTCTAATTTTATTAATGGCTCGCGTATCAATGTACCAGCCAATCAGGATCAATGGTACTTAGACCTTGGAGATCCTGATGTTCAGGCTGTTGATAAGAACAGCGGTTCGTTGTTCACAAGGCAATCATACGTAGGCCGTATTAATTATGATTACGCGGGTAAGTATTTATTTAGTGCTTCGCTCCGCCGCGATGGCAGCTCTAAGTTTAAAGAGAAATATGCCAACTTTTTCACCATTGGCGCCGGTTGGACCATCTCCGAAGAAAGTTTTATGAAGGGCGGTATCTTTGATCAGTTAAAACTGCGCGGCAGCTACGGTGAATTGGGTAATGATAATATAGACCCGGGGTTATTTGTAGTAACCGGTACACCATATCAGCCTTACTATTTCAACAATGGGCAACTTGCTAACGGCACCATTATTAACGAAATAAAAAACACTAACTTAAGATGGGAAACTACCAAACAGCTTGACATAGGTATTGACTTCGCTTTTCTCAATAACCGCTTAACCGGTGAAGCTGATTATTATAATAAAAAGGTAAGTAATGCCTTAACATATGTAACCCTGCCCGGTATATTAGGAGACCCTGATAACCGTTTTGTCACCAACGCTGCATCATACACCAATAAAGGCGTTGAGTTTGCCCTGAGATGGAGAGATAAAATCAACGATCATTTATCATACAACGTAGGTGCAAACATCAGCTATAATAAAAATATGGTTACGGGTTTAAACGGTGGCCAGGCACTTAATGCCGGTGGGGCAAATGGTTCTACAATTACCCGTACCGATAACGGCCAACCCATTGCAAGTTTTTATGTACTTAATGCAATCGGCGTTTTCCAAACCCAAGCCGAAGTTGATGCTGCACCGTCTTATGATGTTAGCGAAACCAAACATGTTGGAGGTTTAAAATATCAGGATGTAAACGGTGATAACAAGATTGACGCCAACGATCGTATTTACGCCGGCACCTATCAGCCTAAATATCTGGGCGGTTTTAATATGGGGGTAAGCTATTATAGTTTTGACATAAGTGCCGATTTTTATGGCAACTGGGGTAACAAGATCTATAATGGTAAAAAGAACATACGCACATCCCCAAATGATAATATTGAAGCAACTTACGCGCAAAGCCGTTTTACCCTGGCAAACCCCTCATCAACAGACCCTGATAAAATCACCCAAAGCACCCCCCCATCCACCTACTTTATAGAGTCGGGCGCGTTTTTGCGATTAAACAACTTAACCTTAGGCTATACCCTTCCGCCGGCAATGCTCAAACGCATCGGCATATCTAAATTAAGATTGTATTTAACCTCACAAAACCTGTTTACAGCCAAACGCTATAGTGGCTCATCTCCGGAGTTATTTAATACAGATATACTGGCCTCGGGTATAGATGCTACTAATTACCCGGTTACCCGCACTTTTGCTTTTGGTGTAAATGTTCAATTTTAATGATAATACCTATGAAAAAGATATATAATAAATACGCAACCATACTTTTTATTTGCGCTGCATTTGCTGCCAGTACATTCAGTGCCTGTAAAAACTACCTGGATGTTGCCCCGCAGGGCACTATAACAGAAGACCAAATAGCCAACGATCCAGCCCAGGCTAAAAACCTGGTAACGGGTATATATAACGTATTTTATATAGGCGGCTTCTCGCCGGATATAGATGGTCTTCAGTATGTGATCATGACAGACATCGCATCTGATGATGCCGATAAAGGCAGCGAGCCTGATGATTATGCAGATGCTAAACAAATAGATAATTTGGTTACAACACCAACCAATGGGGTAGTAAATAACGTTTGGACCGGATATTATCAAGGCATATCACGCACTAACCAGGCTTTAGATAAATTGCAAAACGCACAGTTTGATCCTGCTATTAAAAACGCGCTGATAGCTGAAGCGAGATTTTTAAGGGCTTATTTTTATTTTAACCTCGTGCGTCTTTACGGAGGGGTACCATTGTTAGATAAGGTTCCATCCATTAGCGAAGCTAACGACGATAAATATCAAACCCGTGCTACGGCCGACGAGATCTATAAATTCATTACATCGGACTTGGACTTTGCGGTTACTAATCTGCCGGAAAAAAACGCTACAGATATAGGCCGTGCTAACAAAAGTGCAGCCCAAGCACTGGAAGCAAAGGTATATCTGTACCTTAAAGATTATCAGAAAGCCTATGATCTATCTAAGGCTGTTATTAACAGCGGCAATTACAGCCTGGTGAAAGATTACTCATTAATATGGAGACAAAAACCAGTTGGTACCGATGGTGGCAACAACAACGTAGAATCCATTTTTGAGATACAGGCGGGCATAAATAAAAGCTGCACAGCTGCTATTAACCAATACACAGTATCGCAAGGGCCACGTGCTGGTGGCAAACGCGGCTGGGCCGATTTAGGCTTTGGTTTTAACAATCCATCGCAAAGCCTGATGGATGCTTATGAAACCAATGATACACGCAAGGCAGCAACTGTAATTACTATTAACCCGAACGGAACAGTGTTATTTGATGGTTTCCGTATCCCAAGCCGTGATTCGGTACAGAACGACCGCTACAGCTATAAAGCTTACCATAGCCGTACCGCAGAAGATAATTGCAGCGGTAACCCGGATAAACTGCCAAAACAGATCCGTATTTTGCGTTACGCTGATATTTTGTTAATAAATGCTGAAGCTGCTTTACAAATAGGCCAGGCCGGCGATGCATCTACATATCTTACAATGGTGCGCGAACGGGCTAAATTATTACCGGTTGCCCCAACACTGGAAGCAATTTGGCATGAGCGCCGCATGGAGCTTGCCGAAGAGCACGACAGGTTCTTTGACCTGGTTCGCCAAAACGCGGTGCAACCCGGCCGTGCAGCAGCTGCATTTACAGCCCATGGCAAAACCTGGACAGATAAAGCCGCTTTGTTCCCTATCCCGCAAACGCAGATCGATTTAAGCGCCGGCAAGTTGAAACAAAACCCTGGCTATTAAGCATTAATTCAGAAGAGGTTGCTCACTTACAAGGGCAGCCTCTTTTTACCTTTTGGGTAGGCTTATATACACGTTGGCTTTGAGATTAAACAACTATGTAGTGCCAAATTATCTGGCACCTCACTATGCTTTAATCTCCTCCCATCTCATTCCTTTCTAATATGAAAAAGATCCTTTTCCTCCCCCTGATATTAATTGCCATTAGCGGTTTTGCGCAGAAGAAAGCAGCCAAATCTGCCGAAGGCATAAAGCCGGTTGGTATTATTAAAAATTTAAGTGATAGCGCCCTGCTGGATGTGGTGCAGCGCCAAACCTTCCGTTATTTTTGGGATTTTGGCCATCCTGCCAGCGGCCTTGCCCGCGAGCGCAGCAACGCCGCGTTTAATTACGGCAACGAGGTAGTTACCACCGGCGGCACAGGTTTTGGTATTATGGCACTGATAGCTGCCGATCACCGCAAATTCATCCCGCACGATCAGGCTGTTGACCGTATGGTGAAAATGGTGGAGTTTTTATACAAGGCCGATTCGTACCACGGCGCTTTTGCGCACTGGCTTAACGGCGAAACAGGTAAAACCATCCGCTTTGGCCGCCGCGATGACGGGGCCGATATTGTGGAAACCGCTTATCTTTTCCAAGGCTTGCTCTGCGCCAAACAATACTTTAAAGCCGATGACCCGAAAGAGCGTCGTATCCGCGATATGATCAGCTGGATGTGGGCCGATATGGACTGGAACTGGTTTACCCAGGGCGGCCGTGATAACCTGTACTGGCACTGGAGCCCCAGCTACGGCTGGGCTATGAATTTCCCTATCCGTGGGTTTAACGAGTGTTTGATCACCTACGTGCTGGCTGCTTCATCAGAAAACAACCCTGTTAACCCTAATATTTACCACAGGGGCTGGGCGCAAAGCGATTTCTTTAAAAACGGCAAAACGTTTTACGGCATTAAACTACCGCTGGGCTTTGATTACGGTGGTCCGCTGTTTTTTTCGCAGTACTCATTCCTGGGCCTTAACCCAACCGGTTTAAAAGACCGTTACGCCGATTACTGGGAACAAAATCAAAACCATACATTAATAAACCGTGCATACTGTATTGACAACCCCAAAAAGTTTAAAGGCTACAGCGAAAACAGCTGGGGCCTTACTGCAAGCGATAATTTTGAGGGTTATAACGCCCATTCGCCCACTAACGATCTGGGGGTTATCACACCAACTGCGGCCTTATCTGCATTCCCGTACACGCCAAAATACTCTATGCAGGCACTGCGCCATTTTTATTACGACCTGGGCGATAAGATATGGGGCGAATACGGCTTTACAGATGCTTTTAGCGAGGAGCATAACTGGTATGCAAAATCGTACCTGGCGATAGACCAGGGGCCAATAGTGGTAATGATAGAGAACTACCGATCGGGCTTGTTATGGAACCTGTTCATGAACTGCCCCGAAGTGCAGAACGGCCTGAAGAAACTGGATTTCCAAAGCCCGTATATCGGGAAGAAATAGAAGGGATATTATTCGATAGATGCAGTCGCCGGCATTGAGTCCAATGACTGTTGTAATTTGTCATGCTGAGGAACGAAGCATCTATTCGCCGCTTTTTAGGTCGGCTATAAGCATCGCGTAGATTAGATCTTCGCTGTCGCTCAAGGATGACAATAATTTTCAATAGCCGTTGCCCGACTAAAAGAGCACGCATACAGCTAAATTATTCCCCCGAGGTGTAAACAGAATTTTATTTTATTACGTTTACAATCTTAACATTACACAACCTTAACTGATACCAATGAGGCTAAAGAAACTCTTTATAACCGCGGTACTGGGTGCTATGTATCTTGCGTTGCCAACATTTGTGCAGGCTCAGGTAAATTCGGCTTTCGACAGAGGCTCCTTCATCAACAAAACCGATACCCTGGCTTACCGCATTCTGTTCCCTAAAAAATTTGATCCAACCAAAAAATATCCACTTCTATTTGTGTTGCATGGCGCAGGCGAACGCGGTAAGGATAACAATGCACAGCTTAAATACGGGCCAAAACTATTTTTAAATGATACCATCCGCCAGGATTACCCCGCCATTGTAATTTTTCCGCAATGCCCGGCCAACAGTTTCTGGAGCAATGTAAAAGCGGATACCAGCGCAACGGGTAAATGGCAGTTCCATTTCCAGGAAGGCGGCGAGCCAACCAGCGCTATGACATCCCTGCTTGGCCTGGTAGATCAGATGTTGGATAAGCCCTTCGTAAATAAAAAGCAGGTGTACATTGGCGGCCTCTCTATGGGTGGCATGGGCACGTTTGAAATGCTGCGGCGCAAACCCAACACCTTTGCAGCGGCCTTTGCCATCTGCGGCGGCGATAATACCAATAATGCAGGTAAATACGCAAAGAAGGTGCCGCTGTGGATCTTCCATGGTGCTAAGGACAGCGTTGTACCGGTAGACCACTCCGAGGTAATGGCAGCAGCACTGAAAGAGGCCGGCGCCGACCCTAAATTCACTATCTACCCCAATACAGATCATAACAGCTGGGATGAAGCCTTTGCTGAGCCGCAATTGCTCCCCTGGTTATTTTCGCACCATAAATAAACAAAACGGCCGCTCATCTCAGCGGCCGTTTTTGCTTAACTATAAACTTAAACTGCACATTGTTACTTATTAATGTTACCCTTAAATTGCCCTGCTCTGCAAAAGCCCCTTTCCCTACTGGGTGTAATTAAGTAAAAAGTTCCTTCTGCGTAGATGTGCTGGTTATGAAATGATCTTTACTTCGCCGCCGCTGTGCATGCCCGTGCTGCTGGGGCATTTGTATTCAATTACATTCCATCGGAACGGTTTATGGGTTAAATAGCAAATGGGAGAAGTACAGGTAACTTTTACATCTCCCGATAATTTTATATCTTTTTTAAAGAAGAAGTAAGCTTCTTTAGCGTTACTTTTGTAGCCGCACATTTTTTATCTATGATCACCAAACCCACCATCGACCGTATAATGGAAGCCACAGATATTGTGGAGGTGATTGGCGAATTTGTGCAGCTGAAAAAACGCGGGGCCAATTATGTGGGCCTTTCGCCGTTTGCCAACGAGCGTACACCATCGTTCACGGTATCACCGGCAAAGGGCATTTTTAAGGATTTCTCTACCGGGAAGGGGGGCAGCGCCATTACCTTTTTAATGGAGATGGAGAAATTTACCTACCCCGAAGCCTTGCGGTGGCTGGCCAAAAAGTACAGCATCGAGATAGAGGAAACCGAGATTTCTGCGGAAGATAAAGCCGAGGACAACCGCCGCGAAAGCCTCATAATCGTATCCGGCTATGCCGCTAAATTTTTTCACGAAAGTTTATTAGATACAGACGAGGGCCAGAACATTGGCCTCAGCTATTTTAAAGAGCGTGGTTTTAGCAGCGAAACCATTAAAAAATTCGAGCTGGGCTATTCGCCCGATCAATGGGAGGCTTTTACCGATAGCGCTATTAAGGCAGGCTACCAGGAAGAATTTTTAGTGGAGAGCGGTCTCTCGGTTAAGCGCGATAACGGCAAACTGTATGACAGGTACCGCGGCCGTGTCATGTTTCCTATCCACAGTTTTACCGGCAGGGTGATTGCCTTTGGCGGGCGTACGCTAAAGACGGATAAGAACGTACCCAAGTACGTAAACTCACCCGAGTCGGAGATCTACCATAAATCAAACATCCTATACGGGTTGTACTTTGCAAAGAAAGCCATCCGCGAGGAAGATAACTGTTACCTGGTAGAAGGTTATGCCGATGTGCTGTCGGTACACCAGGCAGGGATAGAGAACGTGGTGGCATCTTCGGGTACATCGCTTACTAAAGAGCAGATCAAGCTCATCAGTCGATTTACACAAAACATTACCATATTGTATGATGGTGATGCAGCAGGGATTAAAGCATCCCTGCGCGGGCTGGATATGATCCTGGAGGAGGGCCTCAATGTAAAGGTGGTTTCCTTCCCCGAAGGGCACGATCCGGATTCGTATGTGCGCAAACTGGGCACCAATGCTTTCAAAAAGCACATTGATGAAAACAAGAAGGATTTTATCCTGTACAAAACCACCATCCTTTTAAAGGAGGCAGGTAACGACCCCATCAGAAAGGCCGATGTGATTCGCGAGGTGGTAGAAAGTATCGCCAAGATCCCCGATTCTATTAAGGCATCGGTGTTTATAAAGGAGTGTAGCTACATCATGCAGATTGATGAGCGCGCGCTGCTTTCCGAGCTGAATAAGATGCGGCTGGCCAAGGCCAAAAAGA
>Ga0247734_1000733_pt1 | contig 27186 bp, 25 predicted proteins | sample UWRJL103311B2_FD_180933 | JGI IMG/M metagenome (GOLD analysis project Ga0247734, IMG submission 180933) | Plant litter microbial communities from Arlington Agricultural Research Station in Wisconsin, United States - UWRJ-L103-311B-2 | ecosystem: Environmental > Terrestrial > Plant litter >...
TAATATACTATTAATTTGTGGAATTTGAGTTGTATTGGTTCATTTGCTGAAATAAATGCATCAACAAAGCTAGATGGTCACGATTGTCAAATCGGAGAACCAGCAGAGTGTTTCCAAAATATAGACTTAAATTAAATGATCTGCCGTCATCTATCATTTTTGTTGCTAATGGTTCCATCTTGGAAACCCTAGCTACGCCTATTATACAGTTTATCGTTCCCACAGTCATGTTAATCTAGCTCCTTCCGCTGTCCCAATCCGGATTCTACTCAAACGTTAGTTGGCATCAAACATATGATGAGGGAACTTACCTTTCTCAGGATTACGAGTCCCTCCAGGTTACTGCTCAAGCTGATATATTGCTCATCCTCCAATTCTGCACGTTCACCATAGGCCAATAAAACTGGTGTGCTTTGTGTTTGCCAGCCAGTGATTGTCTTGGGTCTACCGGCTTGCCCTACAACATCAACAGCTTGACCAACACGGACATTGACAGTCAGAGGCTTTAAATCTTCGTCGAGTGTGACCAAGAAGCGAGGGTGCATGGCAGTAACGAGATAATAGAGTAGGTAATGGGATTTATCAGTGACGAATTGCTTAGCATCTATCATGGCGACCAAGACGGCGAGAAGACCGGCAGTAGAAACTCTTGACAAAACTTGTCGATCAGTGTGGAAGGGGTTGATGGATAGTGTTCCTTTACCCATGTGTAGTAAAGCCTGAGCAATTCGAACCATGAAGAGAGAGTCTTGATCTCTAGCGTAATATGTGGCTAATTGTCTGAGCAGTTGAGCCAGTCTTGCATTATTGGTTCCAGCACCGAGGAGACCCATGGCGAAAATAGCGTTAATCGCAACATCGTTATCATTGTCGTGACTGTATCGGGATAATGTGTCATAAACCTTCATCTGGGGATTGCTGGGACTAAGTAGACCCATGGCTAATGGTACTGCTTTTCTAATATTGGCTTCACCGTAGTGCATGAGGTGGCCAAATTGGCGCAAGACCATCTCTTGACCAACTTCCTCGCCCATAGCCACAAGGCCCAGGCCAATAACAGCATAGGCCTGAAGAAGTTCATCACCCTTTTTGTCATCCGTCTCCTCGATGTGATCATTACAGATGTGGAGAAGTTCTTGCAACTTCAATACTGTTCCTGTGCCAGCCCAGGCACATATTTCAGCGAGAACCGAAGTTGGCTTCGACATTGGATGATCAATAGCTTTCAAGGTTTCCAGAATGACGTCGACTTCTTCTTGACGCCCAAAGAAAAGCAGACCAAGACCAAGGGCCATGAATCGTGTCCACTTGTCCTTAAGCTGAGATTTGCGCTCGTCATCGAGGAAGGTCTGAACTATAGCCTCGCTGATATCTCCGTTGGAAGATCCAACAAATATCAACCCAAGGGAAAGAGCTGCCATAGCAGATATCTCCATATCTAAAGAAGTATCGGTAACGATTGGTAAAAGCAGGTCGAGTAGTGCCTCTCGGTTTGAGCCAGCGTATGCCAAGCCCAATCCCATTATTGAAGCAATGCGAACCATCGGGCTCTTATGGTTCAGCTTATCCTCATCTCCAAGGAGCGCCAAAGCAGGATCCGAATCGATACGGACACCCGAACTCATAATGCCAATAGCCAACATAGCACCAGCTTGGATAGGATCTTCAGTGGAATATGTGAACTTGTCAATCTTGTCCAGTCCAGTCTCCACATCCCAGAGCATGAGTGTTCCAAGTGAAGCAGTGGTGGACATCATGCCCTCCTCCTTTGTCTTCCAAACCCAGCTCTTCTCATCTCCATCTACCATCATCATCTTGTCTTCCCCAAATCCAGCGTTGACAAACGCGTTGACAAACCCTGCAGACAAGTTGTGTCTCGCGGAATCGAGATTTGTAAGTCCGGCGGCACGACTGCTTTCAAGGTGAGATTTGTAGATATCTTCAGTCGATTTTGGGTCTAGGATGTTCAGTTCCTTAGCCAGGGCCTTAAAATGCTCTGGTAGCTTAGTGTTATTTAAGCACTCCGCAATTTCCTGCTCTTCCTCAGTATCCGTAGGGAGGTCTAGCACAATTTGTTGTCTAGCAATTAGAAATGCCATCTGCTTCTTGAGTGCCACATCACTCGTGGCCTTGAAATCCTCTTTTATAAGCTCAATGTCGTTCAGGCGGATTGCAAGAACGATTGCATGAGCTAGCTGATCGTATTGCTTGTAAATGTTGTGCGCGGTTCGGAGGAATTGTTGATCTTCAGGGTATGTCAATAGATTGACCATGCTAACCATATAAAGGCAAACTCTAGGGAAAGTGTCCTTGTCAAGGAATTTAGGGATATCTTCAATGATCTCCAGTTCACTCATCAGGTCCACGGCGTCGGCCTCCGCGTTGCTCTTAAGATATAATGGGACAAGCAGGAGGGCAAGGTCGATAAGGTCCTGGTAGGGTTCATCCGCTGTCAACCTTCTAGTGTAAACTTCCCCGAGTTCTAAAGCCAAATGCCGCGTGTATTCATGACCCCATGATCCAATATCCGAAGTTGGCGCAAGCAACCGGTATTTGAGGGTATCTTGTCGGTCCTCATCTGAAAATGTCATGGCAATCACCGAAAGTACATCTGCGAGAGACGTTTTGTTTTCCCCTGCAGGCCATTCTTCATAGAGCTTTCCCATAGGCGCATAGTGTGGCCGAAGGAATTTCAGAGGTTTGGGTACGGCGGTCATAGATGAGGTTGAAGTCTTAATGGAGTCCTTGATGGCTTCGAGGGCCGATTTATATAAGGTCTCATCAGATTCCTGAATCAAGACATTAGTATCTCAAGGGAAAGCTTATTATAACCAAAACATACCGTCAGGCGCTCAACGAGCATATCTAGTTCGCTCTTGAGTTGCTGATCCTCTTCGCTGAGCTCCTCTGTACGAACTTCATTAGCAAGGCGTATTAGTGAGAACAGCTATCGACGAACCTCCAACTACGGCCTCTTCCTTCTTTCCATTCAAAATGGGCTTTCCATCCTTATCTTTCTTGACCTCTTCTGGCTTCGTAGGCTCTCCATCTACAGCTTTTCCCTTTCCCTTGTCGACAGGCTTTGGCTGTTCGCCATCCTGAGCCATGATGTCTTATGCGTTTGAGGTGTAGGAGGTGGATCGAAAGTATGAAAATGATACGACTGAGTTAGACAATGGATTCGGTATGAATCCCGATCACAGGTTTCGAAAAGAGTGTTTGTGGAAGGTAAAATCTAGATTCAGTTATATTGACTTATTATCCATCCAGGCAAGCTTAATCCGCGTCCTCTCGTCAACAGCACCAGCTTCTTAGCTCCCGAAAGGTTTATCCGGCCGGCGGCCGCACCATGCCGCTTGACTGTCAGCCTCGCCAAAATTAATTTTCGACCTGGTGGGAATTTCTAGATAAATCACAAACTACCCAACAAATTTCAAAATGAAGCTCGATTCGAAGCACATGCGATACCTGAACGCAGAGGATTGGAAAACCCTCACTGCTGTCGAAACCGGCTCTAGAAATCACGAAGTAGTACCAACGGCATTAATCGGGCAAATCTCTGGACTGCGGGGTCAGGTCCATAGGAGCATATCAGCTTTGGCGAAGATAGGACTTATCGGACGTCTCAAGAATGCCAGTTATGATGGTTACCGACTCACATATGGAGGACTCGACTACCTGGCCTTAAATACATATCGCAAGCGCAAAGATGTCTATAGTGTAGGAAACCAGATTGGAGTGGGAAAGGAGAGTGATATCCTTGTTGTGGCAGATGAGCAGGGTGTACAAAGGGTCTTAAAAATACACAGGCTCGGTCGTATCTCGTTTCGGACCGTCAAAGCAAATCGAGATTATTTACGAAAACGAAATGCTGGAAATTGGATGTACATGTCGAGACTGGCTGCTCTAAAAGAATTCACATTCATGACGGCACTTAGAAACAACGGATTCCCTGTGCCAGAACCTCTCGCCCAATCAAGGCACACAATTGTCATGTCTCTCATTGACGCCTTTCCTATGCGCCAAATATCCACTGTGCCAGATCCTGCATCATTATACGCAGAGCTCATATCAATGATCCTGAGACTCGCTCAATATGGCTTGATACATGGCGATTTCAATGAGTTCAACATTTTGATCAAAGAGACCAAGATCGGTGGTACTGGAACAGAAGATGTGCCCGAGTCATTAGTATTGACTCCAATCCTCATTGATTTCCCTCAGATGGTATCGGTGGATCACGCCAATGCAGAGTTTTACTTTGATCGCGATGTCAATTGTATTAAGAGATTCTTTGAACGCCGGTTTCATTTCACGAGTGACGAAAAGGGACCTTACTTCAAAGATGCAAGAAAGTTAATCGGCAAAGACGGAGTGACAAGGCTTGATGTGTCTGTCGAGGCATCCGGTTTCTCGCGGAAGATGGCAAAGGAACTTGAAGCATATATGAAAGATATGGGGGTCGATGGTGACGGAGATCCTAATGCTGCGAGAGGAGATGAAGACAGTGAGGAGGAGGAGGGGGAGGAAGAAGATGAAAACAATGATAGAGAAGAAAACCTGCCAGAAGAGATTCCAGAGACTCTCGAGAGCTATGTCGATAGCAACGAGGAAATGGGCACCGACAAATTTGGCAATGAGGTTCCTATATCTCAACTTCGAATCAGCGAGAAAACTTGAGACGCCGATCTGGAATAAAACAAAATAAAAAGATACCCACCAAAAGATTACCTTATTGATTTCAAAAGAAAACCCCCTAGGGCATTGTTCTGCATTTTTATGAATACGGATGGATACTGACAGTAGTTTCAACCTCTCTGTTCCCAGCTGCCTCATTCAGAAACCATAGACCCACTTTTACTATCCTTACGGAGTAAGCTTTTAACTTCGAACTCCGCAAGTATCTGCCTCCATTTATGAGCTCGCCAACCACCTCTTTTTACCTGTCCAGACATTATCACATTATATGCCCAGTTATTCAATTATGAGACTCCTGGGCACTCTTTCAGTTGCTGCGCTTGTAAGCGCTAGCCAATTCCCCCTCCAAGACTCGCCATCCATTGTTAGCACCAAAGCTAGCCCCAGCTTCCTTCATTCCAGTGACTTCACTGTCTTAACCCATGAAGCCCATCCAGACCATAAGATATCGTTAAAATTACATGAGCCATCCGATGCCGTATGTGATGGAGCTACCAAAGGGTATTCCGGATATCTCTCGATCGGAGACTGGAAACACTTCTACTTTTACTATTTCGAAAGCAGAAAAGATGCCCAAAATGATCCCTTAATTATGTGGATCAACGGAGGCCCTGGCTGTAGTTCTATGATGGGTTTATTCATGGAACTCGGCCCCTGCAGAGTTAATGAGCATGGCAATGGAACTTACCCAAATCCTTCGTCATGGATCGAAGAAGCTTCAGTTTTCTTCTTAGATCAGCCTCTTGGAGTGGGATTTTCCTATGCAGATAAGGGACACGGGATCAAGGCCAATGGAACCTTTGCTGCAAGTGAAGACGTGTTAGTAAATAAATTTTGAGGAAATGGATAATCAGCTGACTCTCATAGATACGCTTTCATGCAAATTTGGTATAAGACATTCCCCAAGTCAAGAAAACTTCCTTTCCATATTGCTGGAGAGAGTTATGGTGGTCACTACATTCCAATATTTGCCAAACACATTGTGAACGAGAACGTAAAAACAACAAAAGAGAATCAGGTTCCTCTAAAGAGTCTCATGATCGGCAATGGCATTTTTGACCCATTGAGACAGGCAGGTAGTGGCTGGGTAAGCTTGACCCTCTCTATATGACTTTCCTTTCACTCTCTCCCTCGGTGGCTTTGCAAGTGGCACCGAATAGCATAACTAACTCTATGTAAAGGACATCACTTGCACAAACGTTACGGGAGTAGGCCCATTACTCAACAAAACAGTGTGTGCTGAGATGAGCAAGCATATTTCTCGCTGTGAGAATCTTTGGAAAGCAGCCTACGAATATAAAGACAAACTGATAGCGGACGTGGCCACCGAATTTTGCGATGACAAGATCCAAATGCCTTATGTAGAAAGTGGGCTCAACTACTATGACGTGAGCAAACCATGTGTTGGAAAACTGTGCTATCCCGGTAAGGAAACATCACCGAAACTGACAGCGCTTCCATAATTGGAAAGTCACCTACTGATTTTGATCTTGTACCTAGAGGTTGACGATATCTCCACCTACCTCAATTCAGCGACGGTTCGTGAGCGTTTAGGTATCCCAGAAGATGTCAAGAAATTTGACTCGTGCTCGAACAAAGTAGGAAGTGCCTTCAATAAGGCTGGAGATGGCAATTATCCAACTATTGGTGAAGTTTCTGCACTGCTTGACTCAGGTTTGCGAATCCTGATGTATGTGGTAAGTCACACAGCCCAATCCACGCTCAGGATGATCTAACTTATGTGACAGGGCACTTACGACTGGATTTGTAATTTCGTAGGAAATGAGAGATGGTTGGACGCTCTTGAATGGAATGGATCGTTTGGCTATCGTTATGCTTCTCGGTTCGAACAAAGAGACTGGTTAGGAGGTGAAACTTGGGAATATGCGAACTTACGTTACGCACGAGTTAGGGGAGCTGGACACATGGTAAGTGAACTCCATCACCTGAGTGCCCCTGATTTCCCAAAAAGGGCTGCCAAACTATGCGTGCCCACAGTGAAATCCAAACCTTGTTTAAAATCGCTAACTGAGCATAATAGGTTCCTTATGACAAACCCAAGGAAGCTTTGCACATGATCCGCACGTGGCTAAAGGAGGAGAAGCTCTAAACCATCTAGCGTACAACCCGTTGGAACATTAATCATTGTATTTTAAAAATTGGTGCGCATTATAATCAAAAGGTGTTACCATAACTCTCTCACTTCTATTTAGCAGCTTTGCTAAAACGTCTACACACTCTCAATAAGCACTTATATAAGGATATATGAGATTGTCTCCATGCTATTCTTACTCTTCTCACTAACAGCAGAAATTACAATCTGATCAATTCAAAATGGACCAGACTTCTCTCCGTAGGTCAAGCCCAATCGGAGATTTCTAGGTTAAGAACAAAACCGGGGATTGCTAACACCAAATTTGCTAGGAATACATGGCTTCTGGGTTAAAGTCAAATTTTATGACAGTTGGTGCGATGGTCTCTGCAGATTGAAAAGAAAAGCAAACGACAACTCGAATAGGGCAACCGATCTTTGATAGAAACTAGACAAGAGTTAGATATGCTGGTGCATAAATCATGTTGAGGGCGGTGGTAATGATAGGGGCGTTCTCCTGCATTCACCACGAAAGAAGATGATTAGTCCATATACATGAGACAAGGTACCTGAAATCTACTAGGAATCTTAAGTTATCAGGGATCAGAGAAAGTGGTCTCTGAAATCTCTATAGAACAACAATCACTCTGACCGTTCCCTTCTTCCCCAAGTCCACAAAATCCAAGCCACATTCCCACCCTAACATCGCATATTCCTCCGAACGTTCCCACCCCTGTCTCCAAAAGTCTCTTGTGCGAAATGTGAAGAAACGTAACCAGCCTACACTCGCATCATCCATGACAGGACCAGCAAGAGGTTCGAGAAATAGGACAGCGAACGCGATAAACACGCACATCAATATGAGAAACGTGACCAAGGTGATTTGGCGAGGTGAGTGAATGGTGTTCCTAAGACGCCATTGATGTAGACCTAGAATGAGATAGATGATAGTGCTCAAAGCTAGGAGGAGAAGAAGCAGAGCTAAGTCGAAATTGGAGGGAGCTGTTAGGGAGAGCGGTGGCATTTTATTGGTTTGTAAGTATGTGGTGTAGTTATTTTGTGGGTGATGTTAGTCAGTTAGATTTGCTGCATTTATAGGTTTGATATAAGCGCCTTAACTTGTGTGTCTGTAGTGTTTCTAGCAAATTCAAGAACGACGGATTTGAGACGAGTGAGCTGGCTTATCTTGGAATATATGGATAAAATGCTGGAAACTTGTTTTCCAATGAAGGCGTGGCGGTTTTGTTAAATAAATGCTCGTGAACAGAAAACGGTGCTGAACAAGTTGTGCTACTAACGAACGTGTCTCTCAATAAGATTTCAATCTCAAGAACTAGCTGTTATTAAAAAAGAAAATGACTCGTGATACTTGATTCAATTAATGAACAGACCCGAAGATCGATCTGGGTGCCTAAATTTGTGCTATAAAATACATAAACTCTGTCACTACCAAATTTGGCAACAACAAATATCAATGCCTTACTCATTCGAACCAGCCTGGATGGTCATTCTGGGGTGTAGTTGTGAAGGGAGAAATACTGTGGCTTTGGCATAGGTCCCGATAATCAAGCTTTAAGTCTTTTCAAGAATACAATAGCCTTGACAAAACCTAGCTGAGCATCAATACCCCTATCCCTTGAACCTTGTCGTCCTTTTGTCAACAATTCTCTGAGTTTATACTTTTTGCCCTTCTTGACATGGACAACTACCTCAACTCCTCCTCAGCTCTTGAAATGTTTTGAAGGATAGACTTGACGAGAGTCTATGATCCGGCAAGAACTCAGTGATCGATACTCTAGCTCCCTTAGATGGTGTGCTTAGCGCTTTAAGTGCGTGAGGTCAAATTTTGGATGGAGAGAGGAGTGTTGTAATGACACCTATCATGTGTTGGATGATTGTCGCCTTCAGAACATTGTGGAGGCTTCTGACTCTAATGGAAACTAAATATCCATTGCTCCACATTGACATTTCTCTCAAAACATGCCCTCGCCCTATCATAGGGAATATAGTCATATCATCACTCTTCGTAGTCCTTCAGTCCCACCAAGTACCTTGCGACCAGTGACCGCACAGCGTCCTGCACCAGACTCCCACTTTCCTTCTTTCCCTTTCATAAATTCCTCTTGTTTATCATGATTCCCTTCTATCCACCTATGTATACATGTGTAGCAGAAAACATAGCCAGTCTGGCAAGCAGTTGCTGTTGTAATTTCCTTTTCGCAAATAGGGCATAATTCTGTTTCGCCGGAATAGTTTATAGTCAAAATTGGTAGCAGCGAAGACGCTGCTATTTGTGGGTTTGCTATTTCTGCTGGTTCATTCTCAACCTCATCTCGGGAGTTTAATTTCGGAGAGACTTTCTCATGGTTAGATCCAAATTTTACTGATGAGGATAATCCGGATACGACAGGTGGTGGAAGAACCAATCCCTCAGCAGCTTTCTTTGATAACTGTCTCGCAAAATCCGAGGCGTGCCACCACTCTAAAAACTTCAATGCAAATATGCTGGTTGGTAATAAGAACTTTAAGCTACCGAGTAGTTTTGGTGCTAGTGTTCTCGGGGTGAATATTGATGTTATTCCTAGGTTTCCTCCAGAGGCTGGTGATTTTGGTTCGTCCAACGCAGCAATCGCTCTGTAATCTGCCTCGCCGAGTCGTCTCATTCTGGTGCCAATCAACCACAGAAATGGCGAATGGTATTTCGTATTGTCAAACAGATAAGCAATGTTGAATGCCAACATTGAAAAGTAGTATGCTGCATTTATGCTGGGATATATATTTCTTAGAAACCACCGGTAGTAATGCATAAATCTCTGCTTCCAGGTCGGATTCCCCGGCATACGTGTATAATTACCACCAAGGAGAGCCCGTGGTGCATTGATATCGTAACTCTCATCCAGCTTCCTCTTTAGATATGGCAGGCCTACCATAACAGCAAGGTTCTTCCATATATCTCTATTTGTGAGGGTGAGAGCATCGCGGACTAAAGCCGGTGCACCGATTGATGCTCTAGGTATTTCGCCCGCTGCCAAAGCTTTTTCCCTTTTTAACGCATAGAAATTCTCGGTGAAACCTCCGCCATGTGTCTTCAAGAAGTGCCGCTCTACGAGCAGCATAAAGCCCGCGTATAACTCATCGAAAGAATTAAGGATCGGGAGAAGGTAACGAGGGTGTCGATGTGTTCCAATAACGAGGAGGTATCGCAAGGAGGGTGGGAGAAGGGAGGATAGTTGTTGCTCTGAAAGAAGCTCAAAAAGCGAGGGCTTGTGGTCATCAAATGTGCCCTGCAGAGCTGTCATATATTCCATGACTGTGGAGTGGGTTAAAAGATAGTGGTAAGGTCGAAAAGAGAGTCGGGAATTAGCATCTAATGGGACATCAGAACAAGGCTGACGGTTCTGAAAATTGCCGAGGTAAGCACCTCAGAAAGCCAAACTCTGTCATGTGACTTATACAGCATTTGGATTCTTCGCTTAAAGCACATTACCCCTGAGTCTTATTATTTAACAACATAGTAAGAACCCCACTTACTAAAAGCTAACCCTATTAAGAGTTCACCCTAGATTCACTATTTTGAAAGCAGTAGTTCCTTCTCAAATACAGCTTAAAAGACTTTGAGCTCTACTTAGCATATATGTTTTAATAATATTGTGCCAGTCGAGTCTCAAGTCTTTCCATTATATTTGATGTTACCTTTTCTGTTCAAGATGCATAATGAAAAAAATTTAAAGTTTAAAATCTGACAATATTGATGCACTTCCCAGGGGGTGATTCGAAGCTCACCGAGTTGGTGCTACTCATTACTCATACCCAACCAGCTTGCAATATCCAACATCACCCACTGGCACTTACAACAGTTGGCTGTTGATCTCCCCCCCTAATTTTCAGAACTTTGGCAGTATTATAACGGTTGGTAAGAAGCCAACAGAAGAAGTCTATATTAACCGTATTTACCCTAGGACTTATGTCCTCGTGAATCCACAACCGTTTCGTATACTCGCCGTTCTATCTCAGAAATACCAAACACTGTCGCAATTCTCTATCCCAACTCATTACACCAATTATTGATACAGAAATGGCTCTCTCACAAAATCTGTTAGCCGTGATTGAGGCATATCCCTCACTAGATAGCAACACTAGGAAAACTTTTCAAGAGACCATCACGGCAAACACTGCCAGTCTGGATGACCTCTACTTACAGTCTACAGCTGCAGAGAACTTGGCCAGCCGTGCGTCTATTGCCTGTGCAGCTGCTCAACTGGTTTTTGGCACTAGTATAGTCATCCCAGGTTCCTCGAACTATACGGCTGAGAAACATGGAAATTGGTTCGACCCTCCTTAGGGGAAATGTTTGTTTTAACAAAATTAACCCTCTCAGGTCATCTGATTGTTGGCTCCCTGCGGCCTGCATTATAAAGGCACGTAGCGCTATGGATGTTGCCCTTGCCTTGCTAATTGTGACCACTGTGCATGCCAACTTTGCTGTACGTAGCGCTGGGCACAATGCGAACTCAGGATTTAGCAGTGTTGGACAGCAGGGGGTTTTACTTGATCTGGGAGAAATGAACCAGATCACCTTCAACGAGGACAATTCACAAGCCTTTATTGGTCCAGGAAGCACATGGGATGAAGTTTATGGAGCTCTCGAGGCCATCAATCTTACTGTGGCGGGAGGTCGTTCCGGAGGTGTGGGTGTAGGTGGACTTATTCTTGGAGGTTCGCTGCAATCTCTATTTTACTGTTCCTTTCATTAATTCCTAAGTTGGTCTCCTTTGAATGATTATAGTTTATTAGTATATACTGACCGAAAATGTAACCGCACAGGTGGGATGTCTCACTTCTCTAACCAGTGGGGTATGGTTTGCGACAATGTCCTGAATTTTGAAGTAAGTCACCTTGAAGATTTCTTATCTAAATTTTCCTGCCAGTTTTTCTACCTCTGAGACTTATGAAATATGTGAAAGGTTGTGCTTGCCGACTCCACTATAGTAATGGCTAATGCGCATAAAAATGTCGATCTTTTCAAAGCGTTGAAAGGTGGTGGGCCAAATTTTGGTATGTTCTTATTTCGTGAATATTTCTCTGTCTAATTATTTTTTCAATATAGGTATCGTAACCAGATTCGACATGAAAACATTCCCTGGCTCAGAACTATGGTTTCAATTTGTAGTCTACAGTACTAGCGACAAGGTGGCAGTTATGGCGGCTACCGTTAAAGTTCAAGAAGCGATGCTCCTTGATGACCGCATAGGCTTTTTTCTTACCGACAGTCCCGGCACATTAACAGCTGGCATGATATATCGAGGAGAGAAAAGTTCTCCAACAGCTTTCGAGGCTTTTGACAGCATCACCCCACTCATGGTCGCCGTTCCCCCTACGAGTGGAACTTTCAAATCTTGTGCTGTCATTGCTTCCTTGCCAAATGGTCAGATGTAAGTTAGGCTCAACTTTGCCACTCTGGAAAGGAGCTGATTTAAATTCAAATAGCTGGGAAATTGGGGCTTTGAGCGTTGGCGTAGATGCAAGTCTCTATGTTGAACTACACGATATACTTACCACAATTCCCAGTACCGAGGGAATCTCTTTAAATTATACATACCAGCCTTTCTCGGTACAGGGCGTTGCACAAGGCAAAGCTAAGGGAGGTAACTCGCTTAATATTACCTCTGAAAATCAAGCTTGTGGGTTTGCAGTCATCTTTAGAATTTCCAATCATGTACTGATGTTCATATAGGGCTTGCAATTACAAGTTCATGGACAGACCCTACACTCTCCCATGAAGCCAGAGCTCAAGTCTCTCAACTTATTACCAAAATGTCTAATGCAGCAGCTGCAAGGGGAAAATTGCTAGATTTCATATTTATGAATGATGCAAACTCCTCACAGAGTCCAATTGACTCTTATGGGGCGGCTACAGTGCATAGCCTCGAAAAGACGGGTGAAAAGTTCGACCCATTGGGGGTTTTCCAGAACCTGCAAAATTCGGGATTCTTGCTCTCCAGGAAATGAGATTTGAGAACGTTGGAGGCGGATATTGGAACCGGTCTCATGATTTCTTGAAGCAGGGCATAGTTAGAAGTAGGTATGAAGGAATTGAAACAAGTCTTTAAACGTGACCTACTCAACATAGCTTAAATCCGGAGTGGAACTGTAATTGTGTCGCTGGATAATTGATAAGACTCCGTCGCCCTTTCCTCAAGACGTTCAGTTAGCTACCTTTAAGAACGAACTCCATAGAGTTCGAGTATTCCAGACACTTTTACTATCATTTCAGACTCACTACTGTGATCCCTGATAATAATGCTCGTTTAATTCTGATTTCGCATGTTTGTAACTCAAGTATATAAATCTAGCCCAGTTTCAATTTCAAGTCATTAACTGCAACGCAGCTTAGTGAACATAAAAACACCTCCTCTCCTATTCTTGAATGTTTGAGCTATTTCAGAGCACGTACTTCTAATTATCAGTATATGCTCAATTGCTGTGCTATTATTAACATTGACAAGGAACAAAATAGTACATTTGTTTTCGGATCAGGATTCTCACCTCATTTTTGAGGTCAGTCACAAGTCATCAACCTTCATTGGCTACCAGATTGCAGCTCAAACCAATAACTTCTTGAAAGTTGAAGCAAATCAAGACTAATTCCTACAATTTCTGTAGAAAACTCCCCATTTACTACTCTCATCCAGACATAGAAGCCCATTAGATAAATACTAGATAACCTTCAATTAGCGCTATTTAACCGGAGCGACAATAGCTAGCTAAGAGGTTATAAATTACTGTCTTGTTAATGGACACCTTATCTAGCTTTCCGTGTCTTGCCAAATAGTGCTTGCACGTGATGGCTTGCAGATTTTGTTCCTGAATTGTAGTAACTTCTATATCACTCAGGCTGCATTCGGCTAGTCGATTAATTAAGCGGAATATCAAAGTAAATGGCTAGATCAGGAACCGACATCTTAAGCCTCCACTGAAGATACACCGCTATATCCTGCAGAACTCTTCTTTTGCATCAGCCACGAAAGTCAGTAACAACTTCGTATACGACAGCCCCAAGCTCCACTAGTCAAAGCTTTGTCCAAAGTTGACCTCTTTGCCTCATTTTTCTAAGCCCTTACATCGAAACCCGTTTCCCCATGCACAGTTTCAATTTCACTTTCCTCGAGCTTATCCACCTTCGCGTGCGATGGGCCAATCGCCAAGTCTTTCACAAATCGCTGAATAGGATCATACTCTCCTTGAGCCTCTCCTTCTACCTTGCCGTCGGGTGTATTTCGCACCCAGCCCGTAACATTATAGGATCTGGCTTTCTTTTGCGTAAAGTAGCTGAAACAAAAGTTAGGTTCACAGTAATATTCAAACACGCACTTATTACCGAAAAGAGACTCCTTCCCAAAAATTAGTAACTTTTTATGCTGATCGATATACGCAGTCATACCTTGAACTCGACCTTGGACGTTAAATTGTATCTGCTACCAGTCATTACTTTTATCAAATTTTGAGATAAATCCGCTTACTCTTTTCTCCATCGTTCTTTAGATTGCGTTGTAGTGAACGGTTGGAGTTAGTCTTGAGATACGGTTTAAGTAGAAGAGAGCGAAGAGTGACGTATAGAGCCGCAGAGAGTTGTCTTGGGATGGTTGCAGGGATCAGCAGCAGAAGACGTGATAGGCTATATCAGTTATCACGTGATAGGGTATGACTATCGAGCATATCGAAGATTGTCACTCTAATATTTCTAATATTTTATAAGAAACTTAAAATCTAACAAGAATCTTTTAGTCCCTAAGTGAATACAGCCTGTTGTTACTATTAAGACGCTATGTGACCGCTCTTCCATTCTGCATGGTGGCCTGGTACTCGTAAAGTTGAACATGTCTTTCAAGCTAAATATTGTATTTGTTTGATCCTTATAATCATTTATGATATGTTTATATGACGATCCTAACTTCAAGATAATCGCACCACATAATCGTCAGAGCTAGGATCGAATTTCTCAGTATCACAGAAAACCATACCATTAACGAGGGAGTAGCAAGATTACGCACACAAAGTAGTGTAATAGTTTATGCACGCTTCTGTTTTTCTAGTGCACTCAATTTTAGGAGAGGAAGCACTCTAGTTACCTAAACTAAAATACATGATTGCAAGTCAGGTAAGTTAGGCAACCATGCTGTGTGATTTTGAGACTTAGTGCCTGTTCAGTCTCGTCAATGCTCTGGAGGATCATCACCATATAAGAATTAGGAAAAATTCATGTACAAAGTGAATTAGCTCGTTCCTCTCTGCTTCTTTGGAATACGCTGCCTATAACTAACTAGCATACGCCTGGGAGATCAGCTTATTATGGCTACGTGGTTCAGGTGCCAGCATATTCCCTAATGATATCACGTGTTCCAACAACACCCCTCACAGGGTATAAAGCGATGAATTGCACACTATGTACGAGTACGAATACTTGCAGAGTGACATAGAATTAACCATATTAGGAGCACTACTGCCTCGAAACTCATTTGCATAGTCCTAGTTCTAAGCTTAATCAATGATGGGAAGTAGTATTGGCCATCTTTGTTATTTGAACTAACAATTTATGTAGGCGCCATTAGGCCAGTTTATTCTTTTTGGTGTGATTTAAACTTACTTATTGAATAAGCCTGAGTCTAACACATTGAAGGGGACAGTATCACAGAAGGGACCTATAGCCAAGTTCTAGGATTCGCTCTCGGGTCAGAACTTCAATCTGGTGGGTGATACTTGCGGCAAATATATAGCTTGCGTATACGACTGTTGCTAAAGCACCACCCAAAGCATATAAAAGACGCCTGGATGTTATCAACAGAGGATTTAGGTAAGTTGAACTCGGAGTTTTTTGATTTTGGTACTTAAATGTGATAGTGGATATAATACCGATCACGGCGTTGAGGTGGTAGAGAACGTCATTCCTACAGTCGAACAAGCTTCCGTGCAATTCCTGGTGCGCTCGAATTGGAAATCTTACATCTGCCTCATGCTAATCTGACAGACAATCTGGTTTGGTGCAAACGACTGCAACAAAAATCCTTTATGGAAGCAATACGTTCCAATCGAGCAGTTCAAGACGAACTTGAAAGCCATAATCAACCATCCTCTTGTCAAAGCACAAGCTCCAAGAATACTACTACTAACCAATCCTGCTCTGGAGGAAACAATGTTACTCGAGTTGGATGAAGGAATGGATAATCCTATAATCCCAAGAGCAAGAGATGCTGCTGCCTACGCAGCTGCGACTAGAGAAGTCGCGAAGGAAACAGGGGCTGTTCTTGTCGATATTTGGAGCGCATTTGCGGAAGAGGCTGGCTGGAAAGAGGGTGATGAAAACATCCCTGGAATGCAAGAGTTAGGAAAGAATGCTAAATTAGCCAATTTGCTCTCAGATGGTAAGCTTCAATTATAAGCTCGATGTACGGCCAAAATTGACTGTTTAGGCCTTCATTTGTCGGCAAATGGGTATCGACTTGTGTACAAAAAATTGATGAAAGCTATTCTTAACACTTGGCCTGATCAAGACCCACAAAAGATGCCATTTGTGCATAAGATTGCATGGGAAGTTGAACTTGGAGATAACTTCTGGGATGTGCAGAGAGATTGAGATAAGAAGCTCGTCCCTGGATGTGTGGTGATCTGGGGAAGAATGGTTTTGATTTATAATTTACTGTCTAATTTAGGAGAATTACACAAGATTAGGACTAGAATTCAGAATACTGTTAATTAGGGAGTTCGTCAAAGAAAATTATGCATCCGGGAAATTATTCGTAATGTAGGTAGGTAAGGTAATGTACCTATGTAGTGTATCGGAATCATAAGCGAGATGTGAAAGGGGCAACTCTTGGGGTTTGGGGCTTGAAATTTCATAATGTTCAACTTATAGATCAAACAGCAGTACTACAACTATTCGCTTTAGTTGATTTCTCGAACTTTTCTCTTTAGAAACAGTTGCGATACTGATGGAATTCTATGTGCAATTGTGGCCCGAAGTATTACATAAGTATTTTATCTCAACCCGAACACCGTCGCCTTCCCTTGTTGTACATTTTTTATTCCACTACCCTTGTCCAAGGCACATACTCATTCTCACGTGTAAATAATCATATGGCAGGTCCTATCCAACATAGAAACCGAACGAGCCATCAAAAGCATCGAAGGTTCCCTGTTTAGCCTTCAGGCACTGATACCGAGGAACTTTATCCGGAGCGTAAAATCTGAGTAAAGCAGCCCTGTCTTCGTCGTCCATTTCACACAGGTCCCGGAGACTGTAGGCATCGCTAACCTTGATAATCCTAGGTATGTTAGTATTTGGTGTTACTACTTAGATTAGAAAAGAGAGAGATTTTACCAAGCCATTCGTTTGGGACCTTCTGAAATATCCGGCGCAAGCTCTCTTAACTGTTTCCTTAGTTTCCCAACCCCAATTATGGCATCGCCCATATTTTCAGGGAGATTACTCGCAATCCATCTTCTCACAATATTTGCCATCCTTGGTCCTTTCCCATTCGTGCTAACCATAATCTGTAATGGGCCATCTCTATGCACGCTCCCAAAGTAAAAGTCACACTCAGGCGGAACATCTGCAATATTGGCCGCTATTTTTTTCTCCTTGCACAGTTTCCATATTTGTGAAGAGGCTTCGGGGTCGTCCACAGCTGTCAATACCATGTCAACGTCATCGAGATCTGACGGTTCAAATTTACGGTCATGGTATTCGACTTGGCCCTTTTCTATCCTATATGCCACTTCCGGGTTCAGTCCTGACCGAGGTGATATGACTGTAACCTTCGCATCTGCATTGAGGACATTGAGGATTCGTCCAGCAGCTACCTGTTTGCCGTTAGTGGCAAGGTTTTATCATTTGAGACCACAAACTCACTTCACCTCCCCCAACTACCAGTACGCGTTTGTTTCTGATCTGCCATGCTAATATGAGAGAACCTCCTCCTTCGACTTTCGGAAACTTCTCGTCATCCATCCCGGACAGAAAATATGGACTAAGCTTTTGGAATTTGAACCTTTGACGAGGAAGCTCTAGAATACCATGGCTCATGGACCCCACGGAGACCGATAAGAGCGCCAAGAACAATCAGATAAGGGCGCTAAGCGTCAATGACCAGGCCACCACAAGGCCCGAACTATACATCTAAAGCCTCGACAACGAGCCTGGAGTTACCAGCGCTCTGAGGTTATACGCCGTATTGTGGAAATGTCTGGACGTAAGCTGGGTGGCGGGAGAATATTGGGAAGTGGAAGAGGGCTGGCTCCTCCCGCCCCTCCGGCGCATCAGCGAAGGACCAGCGACCTAATTTCCCCTTCGGAGAGCACACTGAGTCTGAGTTCGAGAGACTCGAGTGGACTTGCAACAAGTCCTTTACCAGATGCTAGTCAGGACCTGAGAGCTGCAGTCTCATTGAAGAATGGTGGACCAGTTACAGCAGCCAGCTCCAAGCTGGTATGCCCCATTTGCAATGAGGAAATGGTAAGCAGTGTATGTTTTGATTATATATCTCTAGCTGATTTCTCTAACCAGATGACTCTTTTACAATTGAATAGGTACATCATTCCGCCCTGTATCTACATGCATCAAGCTAATATTTGGAAGACATCTCGACGACAATCATCAGGAGCTCCCAGCTGTTGAACAGGACGAGGTCAAAAATTGGTTCGACAAACAAGTGGTGAAGGCAAAGAAATTTCAGCCAATAGCAGTGCTAAATCAGAAGCTGAAGGGCCTTGATGTTTTTGAGTCCAACGATGCACCTCTACTTCCATTTTCTGCTCCAACCGCGATGTCAGCGAATCGCCCTGTCGCAACAGAGCACCGCCCAGATCCAGATGAAGTTGTAACGAGGGCACATTGGCAACGACCTGGATATAATGACCTTTGCACCGAACCATCCTGTGGGAAGAGACTAGGCTCTGTGAATGGAAATGTCAATTGCCGGAAATGTGGACGGTTATTCTGCGAGGATCATACTATGTACCAGATGAAGCTTTCAAGATCTGCACAGCACGAGCCCGTACGCGGCTTCTGGTGCAGAACCTGTGAAACATGCTATAAATCGAGGGAAGGGTATAATGATCACGCGGGGCATATAAAGGACCATACGAGAGACTTTTTTGCAATAAGGGCCAAGAAAGTAGATAAAACATACTTGGAAATCTCACGGTTGGAAAAGCGCTTAACTAAACTGACCCAATTATTAGCAAGTCCGCCAGAAGATTTGTCAGGGACGAACAACGGGATATTATCTCTACCAGGACAGAAGAATCAACGCAAACTACTTGAGCAGTCTATAGTTACATGGGAGGAGGATGCAAAAGTTATCAAATGTCCCTTTTGCCATCAAGAGTTCGGTCAGTGGACATTTCGGCGGCATCACTGTAGACTGTGTGGGAAAGTGGTGTGTTCCGATCCTCGGACGGGATGCTCGTCAGAGATTGGCCTGAACGTCGCCGCTAGTGAGTTGACCAATTCTATAGCAAATTTACTGCCTATTGACAAAGTCTCAGCTATGAGCGCTCAGTCAGAAAAATCGACATCGCCAGTCACGCTAGATATACGAATGTGCCGAGACTGTAAAACGACGGTATTTTCTAAAAAGGACTTCGAGGCTGAAGTACAACACAAGCCGCCGGATCAGCGAGCATACGAGAACTTACTTCAATTTGAAAAGGGTATCAGACTTCTGCTCCCTAACTTCCAACGTTTGTTACTTTTGCTACAGGATCCCGAGAAACCACCTCTACCAGCTCAGCTTTCCGAAGCTTCTAAGGTTAGAAAACGGCTTATTGATTCGTTTGGCAAGTATGATATGGCGGCGAGAAGGATACGGGATCTTTCTACAACCAGTCCTGCGCAGAAGAAACTTCAGACAGCCATCTATCAGCAAGCAGCATCATTCTTGAATTTACATATGTTACCTCTCAAAACGCTACCAAAGATCTTGAAACATGCTTCACCCCATGGCGCAAATGGTTTGCCGAATGGCCGTTCGGCGTTGGCAAATATTAAGTATAATGATATAGACAGTGCATCTGTGATATCTTCATCTTCTGCGGTGTCAGCGATGGAATCTGAAGAGAAGGAGCTCCGCGAACGCCTCATCGTGCTAGAAGAACAGAAGTTCATGGTAAGCGAAATGATCGCGGACGCCAACAAAAAGAGAAAATTTGATGAGGTAGCAGCGCTGAGTGTGAACCGCGGAGATCTAGATCGTGAGATTGATGTTGTGCAAGGAATGATCTCCCAGTTGGACTTTGCCGGTGTATATGCTAGAGAACAGGCTAATGGAGCATCTCCTATGCTGGGAATGAAGAGGTAATCGGTTCAGATGGATGCATTTATTGGCGTTTTGGCGCGGGAGCCAGGAGTAAGATCATTGGGTGGCGTTCGGAGCTCTGTGTGGGAACCACTTAGGTACAATCACAAAGAAGTCATCACGTGTTTCACTTCATCTTTATTCGGATAGCCATTGATAACTTGACCAACTACACAGCGCAGCTTGAATAAAACGGCATAGCATCATCAGTCCTCTCAAATCCTAGTAGATCTTTATATGTTGCCAAAGAAAGAAGTAGGATACATTGTCGTGTCTAGAGTATCCACGAACCTGGTGAATGGTATAAAGGCTATCTGCATCTTATTCGCCCAGTCATAAGTAAACCTATTATTTAGTATAGATTTTTCTCTCTTTCTCTAACCCCTCGAGCTGTCACCCACGATCTCTGAAAACATTACAGTCCATGCTTTTGTAGTCAGAAGTCCTTACAGCAATAATGAAAACAGTGAAATGATTAAGAAACTATCATGATTTGAGGTCCTGATGACCCTCATATCATGGAAAAGATATAATACAATGAGACTTGTACTCAGAGGTAAACGTATAGCCGACTGCAGTTGAAACCGAGTCACTATTCAGAAGCGGAGTGACAATAACATTGTATGTAAGATAAACTCAAACACAGAAGATATCCACGACGGTGGCGACTATATAGATTATTGACCAGCATACATAGCTTCAATGGGTTAAAGACTAAGCACTTTATACACTTTTCGTGATAAATTTGAAAATGAGAAGTCTCGTGTAGTTCAACAACTTTCCACCCTCCCCTGAAATCTCGCTAGCTAAGCGAGGTTAAAAAAGGGGCCGAGCTGAGAAGCTACTAAAACCAACGGCGTACCAGTGGCTCTTCGTACCTATTATTCAAGCATAGATCACTTTCTCTAGAAGGCATAATCTAGATGAGAAATATAGACTTTAGCCTCTATTCAAAGCTTCAGAGCCACATAATAAGCATGTGTTGCTTGTAAATTAAGAATAGGAGTGTTATAAAACAATTTCAAAATGTGATGTACAATACAATGTAAATTATTGGCAGGAATCTTGCGATTAACTTTCATGGATATGGACATAGGAGAAGAATGAAATTGATTTGTCACTACAGTTTATTTATTTTACAGCAAAATGTTAAGAATTGAGAGCACTTTGGTTTTGTGTCTCGTATCTTGAGGCAAAAGTACAACATATGCAATCAGTGCGAAAACAATTTACAACATAGATTCTAAAGCTTCTCAATTTATTGGTGGTCTCTAACTTGGTTCTTCTTTTTTTTTTCTTGTTTAGAGAAATTATTGTGACTACTTAGCCGCAGAAGTCACTACATTCAATAATATCTGCATAATACGCCGTGAAACTTTTCTATCTCTGCTTGCAAATCTCTGCACAGCTTTTCATACCACTAACAGAAGCTGGACTGCGGCATTCTCTGCAGCTTGTGAGTCGATTGGTGGTTATCCAGGATAAGCGCAAACTGTGTGAATTAACACCAGCCGATAAAACCTCACTTTAGTCGACCTAAAGAAGCCTAATGGAACCAGCCCATGTTATAGCCTCGGCTCAACTTGAGTCCCCATCTCCCAATGCTAAAGCTAAACCAAAGATCCATTGTCTAAGGATCTGTTGCGGCTAATCTAATGCCCATACCAAGGCTAACATTTCATAGATTCATTAGTATTGGCAATTCAGGAAGTCTAACCGGTAAGGAATAATTCAACTAATTGAGCCAATGTGAATGGATGGCTTTGCTTGGACCAAGGTGTATTTCCGACTAATGTTTGTTAGCCTCACAACGGAATAGCCAACACAGATAGGTCATTATCTACCATTTCGTGCGTTTTATTCCAAACCAAACGACACAAATTCACCTTAATTAAATCAAGCTGGTACACTATCGATATTCAGGGTCTTCAGAGTAAGGAAACAGTTCGACCGTATGATATTATCTGCGCAATGGCTAAAACTTTAATCGAGATGATAATAGTAGATGGGGGAAACCTTTATTGCGTGCAGCGTTCGAGAACTGCGCGGAAAGCAATGTACGAGGCTGTATATGAGCACCATGGAAGGTAAGTTACATTGCATCGAGCTTTGAGAGAACCTAGCACGGAGACTGCTATTCCAATATCACTCGGCTGGAGCAATTATAATATTGATTTGAGAGAAGGGATCCTGTGTCCCGTGTGTACCATTTTTCAACTTAAACTCAGACATCTCGTTTAGATGTACATCTTCGGCTATTGGAAGTAAGGTAGGAGATTGATGATCCTTAGAACAATAAATTCGGCACGAGAAAGGGCACACATAGTAAGACTTGAAGTTAGGAGCAGAACACAGTTTATTTCCGGTACGTACCATATTACGTATTTCCCAAATGTCCAGTAGAACGATGGCACACAAATCCGAGACAGATACTAATATCAATGCCATCCTCTGAGTCCTTGCGGAGGTTCAATTGTGAAATATCTGATACCCACTGTCCCGCACTATAAAGCACAGCATTTTCGTGGGGAAGGTTATGCGTCAATCAGAGAGAGGACGTGCACCGCAGAGATATTGTCACAACGAATCCGAAGGCGTTGAGTGTATACTCTAGCTCTATAGAAGAGCTTTGTTGCAAGTCGCAAGTATTAATTAAAATTCCAGATCTTACAACCAAAGCGTAAGGCAAGGACATCAAGTGGTCGACTACGCACGGTAATATCTGACTACACCAGTCACTTGACTAGAGCATGCCGCGTACGTGAGCGCATGCTATTATAATTCCTAATTATAGAAATCCACCTTCCATAAGAGTTCGCTCTTATAGATCAACAAAGCGCCCATGGCTGCATTTCGCAGTTGCATTGCGTTTGTCGTTACCAAACTTACCCCTCCTGCAGTGTCTTAATAGGTTTACCGCAGAATTAAGGCTTCTTATCGTACACACGCACCAAGTATATTCCAAGAGATCTACTAGGAGATGGCTTGCTACATAGGCAATAGCCATCGTCTCCTTATTCAGACCAAGAGTGTGGACTGAAAGTCAAGTGACAGCTCTGAACTGCATTGATTGCCTGATTGGGCAAAGTACTTTTACGTGAGTCTAACCTCTTATATTATCATCGAACCGCATAGTGATACTCAAATTTTCCTGCTCCTTCGCTTTCAGATTTATTTACCTGATAGTTTGATGAGATCATAAGTTGAATTGAATGGACACGAGTTCCACGGGTGGTGCTAGCTCCCATGTCTATCATTACAGTTCTCTTCGTTGTCAATATTCTCAGATTACCAGCCGTAATCTTGCATAAGTCTCTCAGATACTGATTATCCATTATGTAAGCTCAGTGTATTACCTCGAAACTGTGCTGTCTACCTTTAGTATGGCGTTTCATCGAGTTCCGCTTCGATATTAGTACGTTTACCACACCACTTCTGCCATCAAGGGAAGTGTAACCGTAGCAGTTTCTTTAAAATTCTTCTCAACGAAATAATTTGACTGAGGGCGAAAGGCAAGTTTGAAACACCCCAGTCAGCCAAGGAACACGTTACTGATCATTGCATCTGACCGCAATGAGAAAATTGAGGGAAAATATTTCTCGGCTTAAGAAGTAGCCATGCTAACGACAACATCTACGTTATTTTTGTTGGTGATATAATCAGCAGTCCCAAAAGAAGTTTTAATGGTGGCCAATTATGGTGTTAATATGATAGTTCTTTGAGATTGTTTAAGTCAATATTGAGGTTGAGGGCTCTGAAGAATAAGCTCATCATTGCCTAATCCATCTGTTCAAAGAAAAAGCTGAACTTGAGAATGTCTTCATTGATTTGGTTTTGTTTAACAGAGGCTGAAAACAGCATTCGAATATATTAGAAAGGGTTAACTCTTCAAGATCAATAATCACACGCAATGTGACACTGCTTGTATTCATTCAAAAATATGTACTGAGTGATTTCGAAAAATAAGTAGGATACTAGTACTAGTCGAAGAACATATGTTACTCGAGAGATAGTATGTGCTAAGATGAATTTGAATACAGGGTTTTTCTAGGTAGCCCTTGATCATGTTGTCCTGTTAGGCATTGCATCTCAGGCTGCTTCTTGTATCTATCTAGTTATTTGCTTTCTGTCACTAAGTTAGGAATAAGCAGCTTATAATCAACGACAATATATGTTAGTTCGGGTACAAAGCAGGCCAACATCTGAAAATTTAGCGAAAAATCTAGGGGGCCATGGAATCTTTGCGGTAAACAGACCAGTAACTCAATATCGGATACGTTTTACCTAGGGCGTGAGACTTTGGCTTTTAGCATCGACATACAGTATAGCATGTATATAAAGATACCAAGATATAAAGCAATAATATCGGCCATTCCCGTTCCTTCACTTCTCTTGCTGATATCATAGTGCAACTCAATTGAAATGCAATATCTGATGAACGTGGAAAGTTGGCATTTAGCCCGTTACAACTCTCAAGGAGCACTTGCGTAGCAACAAGAATTTAACTACGGAAGAAGATGAGCCTCATTGAATTTTCATGAAATCTATTTGTCGAATGCTCGTTGTAGGAGGAAGGTCATATTACAAGGTACATGGGGAATCGCCGTTCTTATACACCTCCCGCCACTCATAGCAGGAGTTCTAGAGGATTCTCCACCACCTTTTTAAACTCCTTAATCCACTCGCCTCCAACAGCTCCATCTACAACCTTGTGATCGAATGATGCAGTAACAACTATTTGGTCATCCCATTCGAGTTGTGTGCCCTCCTCAGTCTCAACGGCAATAGCAACTTTCTTGGTAGTACCGACAGCAAGAATACCGGCTTGGGGTGGGTTAACGACAGCGGTGAATCGGTCGATGGCTGAGTTCATTCCCATGTTGGAGATGGTAAAGGTTCCACCTTGGTATTCTTCTGGCTTGAGCTTACCATCGCGTGCGCGCTTACCAAGATCTTTGACTTGCGAGGAGATAGATGAGAGACCAAGGCCTTCAACGTTCTTGACAATTGGGGTCATGAGTCCGACAGGAGTAGCAACAGCGACCTTGGAAAATCGTTAAAAATATCTAGAGTACTTGGATTGGTAACTTACACTAATGTCAACGTTGTTGAATTGTCGGATGAAGCCATCTCTCCAGCTAGAGTTCACAGCAGGTACCTTCTTGCAGGCAATGGCAGATGCCTTAATCAAGAAGTCATTAACCGAGAGCTTGTACTTGCCATCTGCAGATGCGTTGAGTGACTGGCGAAGTTTCAAGAGCTTGCTGACAGAGACGGTGGCGGCAACAAAGTAATGTGGGTTTTGGTTCCACGACTCGGTCAGGCGGTTGGCAATAGTCTTGCGCATAGAGGTTAACGGGGTATCAGTGTATGAAGAAACCGGCCCTCCAGTAGTTGCTGTCTCCGATCCGCTTCCTGCCTTCTTGACATCGGCTTCAGTAATTTTTCCACCAGTTCCGGTTCCCTTGAGTCCAGTAATCTTGACTCCAGTCTCAATGGCTAGTCTGATAGCCGCCGCGCTGGCATTTGGCATTCTCTCCAGAGCCGATTGTAGTTTTCCACCACTTGATGTATCTTCTGGAACTGGTTCGGATTTGGACTCTTTGGGAGGTGCGGTATTTGAGCTGCTATCGGCAGACTCAGAAGACTCAGAGGATTCTTCCTTCGGCGGTGCTGGAGCTTCCTTCTCTCCTCCAGCATCATCAAGTGAAAAGGATTCGAAAGCCGAAGCATCCCCTCCCTCTTCAATCATGACTGCAATAGGCTACATAATATTAGCAACCTCCTTTAGACGTTAACCGAGTTCTTACATTTCCAACAGCAACATCCTTGGTTCCAGAATCCCTAAGAATCTTTGCCAAAACACCTTCTTCCTGGAATTCAAAGTCCATTTGCGCCTTATCCGTCTCAATCTCAACGAGCACATCACCAGGAGAGATGGCATCTCCCGGCTTCTTTTGCCATGTTCCAATGTTACCTGCTGTCATTGTAGGTGACAACGCAGGCATTGTGACCACCGTGTGAGGTGGGAATGACTTTGAGGCATAGCATCGTGCAAATTGGAAGGGTAGGGAGGATTGCAGGGCGCGCCTCCGAAGAACAGCTGCGAACATGCTGACGGTATTCTGGAGAGATGGTTCAATTAGGAGGTGAACAAAAGTTTCGGCAAGCTCTTATCCAGACAATTGGTGTCTGAGACAAAGAAGGCACCGGTGTGTGAGAGCGTGCAGAAGTATAGTACAGTGGTAGATCGTTGAATCCAAGATCTGAGTATTCCCATCAAAATAACTCTGGAAAGCTATCCACTTCTAAAGCTATTCTCCTTTGAGGAAGGTGCCGGCGAATTACCAGGTAGTTAGGTGTGGTGATCAAGCCTTTGCTAATTTCACCCCTTCAGCCTCACTTGTCAGCCTGGGTACTGGACTGGTATATTTATTATATTTCTGGAGACGTGGTATTCCACTTAGTTCACCAGAGTTTGTGAAGAATACAATCACAACAGAACACCTGCACACCTGCACATTTCAACAGTCCCTACCAACGAAAGATATAACTACATCACAATTGGAACTGGTCATAATGCAAATTGCGCATGCGATTCAATACATAATACGACCATGAGCTCCATTGTCTTTGTGGTTTCCGCCTTGGAAGCTATTGCAGCTTCCAAAGAAGCACAGAAGAAGCAAGGGCTTGGAGACTCGGTACAGAAGGCCTTAAAGGAGATCAAGGAGCAATCTCCCCAACTACCAGACCCTGAGGTCATATTCGCGCCCTTACAACTTGCCACACAATCCGGAAGCATACCCCTTACTACTGGTGCCTTGGACTGCATCGGGAAACTCATTAGCTATTCTTATTTTTCAGTGCCATCTTCACCTAATGCCGACAAAGAGGCTGACCGGGCGCCCTTGATCGAAAGAGCCATTGATACCATTTGCGACTGCTTTCAAGGGGAAGGAACGCCGGTTGAGATCCAGCTACAAATTGTCAAGTCACTCTTAGCAGCTGTTCTCAACGATAAAATTGTAGTACATGGGGCTG
>Ga0247734_1000734_pt1 | contig 27186 bp, 12 predicted proteins | sample UWRJL103311B2_FD_180933 | JGI IMG/M metagenome (GOLD analysis project Ga0247734, IMG submission 180933) | Plant litter microbial communities from Arlington Agricultural Research Station in Wisconsin, United States - UWRJ-L103-311B-2 | ecosystem: Environmental > Terrestrial > Plant litter >...
GGACAGGATGGTTTAGGTTGTACAATATGTTTCTCCTTCCTAACCTGGCATCTTGGCGCCGCAGACGCGATGCAGCGCCTAAGACGGCTTTTGAATTGACAGAGTTGACAGATCTGGCATATATCAAGTCAAGTCGCAGTTCGTACGACACAAGGACTACTTCGGAAGAGCCTACTGTCTCCAGCGAATCCCCAGTATCTGTCATGAGACCTCCGAATGTTCCCTCCGCCATGGAAGAGGTCCTTGCAATGCCTGAACTCCTCGAAGCTATACTGCTCCATCTGCCGCTTTCCCAGATCCTGATGACCGCCCAGCTTGTCTCCCCCTTCTTTCACGAAACCATTACCAACTCTCCTATGCTACAACAAGCTCTCTTCTTCATGCCAGCATCCATAGACAAGCCATACCTCTCGAAACCGAATCCCATGTTGACTCATAGAGCCAATTCACGCTTTATTGATGAGAGAGAAAACCGATATCTAGGCACAGAAGATACAAAATGGCCATCAGATGGCGCGTTTAAGCAGCTCAACTGGGAGGAATGGACGAGGAAGCACCGCAAATATACCGTCAGAGGTGCGAGTTGGCGTAGAATGCTAGTTGTGCAGCCACCCATTCAGGAACTGGAGTTTCTTTCTAGAGAAGGAAGTTGGAAGATAAAAAATGAAATGGGCATTAGAATGGGTCAGCTAGAAAACACATACTCGGATGATTGGGCTAGATTCTGGATCACAAAGGACGGACTAGGCCGGATTGACCTTACGCCCTGAAGGTGAGAGTCCATCTCAAGGATTGCCATATGCTATAAGATTATATGCGAAGTTTTGGTGCGTGATAGATTTTGCATGGTGTCATTTGCCCTCCACAGCTGTGGAAAACCGACCACTGGAACGAATCCTGGTTTCCATAGCTAAGACAAAGTCACCGACACACGAGAAGAATGACCTCTAAACATACCAATGGGCAGGTGTTTAGTCTTGGATATAGCCAGCCTCCATGTTCTGGAAGCCGTTGGGGTTGGAATAAGCTAGTGGTACACTTCTTATTCAACTCAAAACGTAGTGTTTTATGTTCTGGATATTGATATTTCAAGGAATTTACTTGGCAGGATTCTACCCATGCTTCTAACAAGTTCTAACTCTATTGAAGGTTCATATTACTACATATTAACATTCTGCTCCCACAGACTTTGTAGTACTCTTGCGGAGTACATGCTTGATTCCAAAAGCTTCTTCATCTGCGCAACATCGATACGCAAAATATCCGCTGCAACGAACCATCGTAGACCCTCCGTACAAGGTGGGCTCGTCAGGCTTCCCTCGTATGTCCAGAAGTTCTTCATCATTCCAGCATCGCTTAGAACAGTCCCAATATCGACCTCCATCTCTACTGCTGATTCGTCTTTCATAGTTGGTAGTTTCTCTAGCCATTGGTCAAAAAATAGGGAACCGGTGAGCCCTGGGTCGACTCGAAAGCCAAGTACGGCTCGTGCCTTTCCCTCAGAGTTTGCATGGACCAGATGAAGCTCTGCCTTAGACTGGACACCTTCAACGATGTGTTCCGATGGGGTGTGTATATGCCACCCGATCAAGTAGACCTCCTCATCATCAAATATCATGGAAGGGTTGTCGGTGATATTTGCGCTTTTTAGGGTGAATCCGGGACCATGGCCAGTATTAAACAGTTCTCCGTGGGTGCTCTGCGAGTAATTGAAGGTCGGGATGTGAACCAGGGATAGAAGGGGAGTCGCCGAGAGTGCAATTGGGGATTGTTGTGTGCCCGTCCGGCAAAGCGCGTAATCTGGCTGTGTTAGCTAAACCGTGTTGATGTTACTGCAGAAGATGTATCCGCACCTTTATTCACAGTATGCCAGTTATAAGAATCCACATAAGTCCAATCTTGTCCTCGACCTGGGCTATTGCGCTTCACCATCCCATTGCTGTGAAGGTTTATATCATGTTGTGGGCAAGCCAAGGCTTGTCCCAAAAGGAGAAAGACGGTGCAGAGAGAGAATAACATTGCAAAACAGAATTGAGATCCGGAGAGAAGGGAGTACAACGCTTGGATTCCTACATCATGAATGCCGGGGAAAGTATTCTAGATATATATTCCTAGATCAACTAGATGGACGGAATAGTCGGAGATCAGCTCATTATCAAACACCCCTGCTTGAGCCGTGCCAAGAATCCTCCAAGCAGCACAGCATAGCAGCATGAGTGGAGGAAGATGTTAATTTTAAGCATAGCTATAGAGAATATCATTTTGGAAAGGAATAAGCCGCGAGAATAAGAATATGCCCTGAGGTGTGCCCTGGAATTTTGCATCTTTTCATGACTAGATAGCTGTCAGAACTTCCTTGGCGCTTGGCAAGTCCACCTCAATGCCGGTTTCAGCGTAGTGTTCCCCTTTCTTCTCCAGCTAGGGTTTTCTCCGTTTCGATTTTCCTAATGATTGATGGGGTGTTATGGGGTCAGCTACAGTCTATTTCTCTTGGGTTTCTCCGTATTGGGTTGCTTTCTAGATGACTGGTAGCTTGGAAACCTACCAGAATCTTGTCCCCCGCAGTTGTGGAGTTGAGCACAGCCTGCTTGTCAATACAGTAGAATTAACGGTCGCTTGAGCTGTCAAATTTGCATTAGAGCGGCTTGGGGAGAGATCGCTCTCAATTTGCACGAATCCATCTAAGTACAAGAAACCTTGTTTTTCCGAGGCTTAGTTAGAGTGGATTGATGCTTCTGATCAATTGCTATATTGAGGGCCTCCTTCTTTTTGGAGCCTAGGTAGGATCTGTCAGAAACAACTTTACCAAGCCAGAAGCGCGAAGTGATGCTTTTGATGATCAAGATTGCCGTTGTGGAATTCGTATTCAAACGTCACATGGCGCAGCAGCTATTGAGCTAAAGGCCCCTTAGTACGCCCAGAGAAACAATATGGTACCTTTTTAAACTTTGTTCAGGTCCCGGTTTGAATAGAGAACGACTTCCTGGTAAACCCTAAAACTTATCTTAGCTAGTTCGGCAGTTGCATTTCGAAAGTATCGCAATAGGACAAAATTCGCAATAATGATAAGTGTGTTCAATTTGTTCTCTGTACGTCGATCTCTCCTCTATGGGCCACAATGTCTACAGGTCTATCTCTTGACAGGGAAACCTTGCTAATCGTCCAGAGGCTTCTCTAAGCCACCTCGCATTCATTTCTAAGAAGTTGAAATTTGATAATTGTTAAATGGAACGCGAATTATTTAACCTCTAAGGTTGAATATCTAACCCTAAATTCTGAGGATTAGCACCACAGATGAACTTTGGGGCTTTGTTCGTGATTGTAGCAAATTTCTGAGTCATGAAGGGAAAATCACAATCAATAGCGGTAGCACTACACTTGAGGGGCAATGCTCATGAATATTGGCGCGAGAGAATTGACATACATGTACCCGTTTGGATCTCCTATCTAGAAGCTAAAGCCATTTCCCTAACGGCCAGAGCTGTCCTTGGCACAATATAATAACGCATTGCACTTCAACTAAGAGCTACCACGCCTCAATGTCTACGTTGGCTGTGGCGCGGACACCACCGCATGATCACTGATTGTCAAAGACTTCCTAGCTTTTCCTTGGAATTTAGAGTTTATGCTACGTGCTATTCACCCATGATCCTATGTCATCACGGAGCAGAAACGAAGCATACAGACTTGGGGAACTTGGCATGAAGCAAGCCGTTGAACACGTGGAAGACACATGAGTGATCTATTGGAGTTATTGCAATCGTTACTTGGCAGAAGAAAATGCTAGGGCAAGGTTGTGAAAGGAGCCACACATCCAAATCGCTGGACCAGCTGCGCTGCGCATATTGGACCATCAAATTTCAGCCTCTCTATACTGTTATTGAAGTTGAACTTGACGGAAAGCAAGAAAAAATAGGGAAATTTACAGTTTCATAAAGTTCCATTTGCAAGAGACAGCATTCTATCCAGAGTGAGAAAGTAGTTCGATCAAGCTTTGGGCTGATCTTCCAAGAAATTAGATCTAGCCAAAGTAAAACGGTTTCCAGTGGAGCGCCTTGGAGGTAAGAAAAGTGTGATTTTCAAGATGCTTAAGCATATCAGATTGCTAGAAGTAGCAGCAAATTATAATAGAGACTTTCTGTATGACTTGCAATCACAAGTCGTTCCCTAAGGAAATCTTGCTGTCCTCATGGGGAAGCTCCAAATTCAAACAATAAAGCAAATTTGAACAACTACTCTAAAGAACGTAGAAAATTCAGCAGTCGAAATGCCTAAGGATTCGGAATTTGTTGAGTATAAAGCTTAAAAATGCCAGAGAACAGAGGCAGATATTGACTACGTACTTTATTATCCCCAAAAGTAACAATAATTATTGAGATTGTGAGCGACATATATGACCAAGTGGCATTTGATTTAATGTTATAAAATCATCTTCAGTCAAATCCAACCAACAGGCAGAGCACAATCACTTGAAGGCTAGCATACCTGAACATATTCGAAAATGTAGTGATGATATGGGAAGCGCATGGCTCAGCCCTTCCATTCACCGAACCACAACTTACCACCAACTCCAACAACAGTGCATCTTATAATTCTAGAATCATAGAATCCGAAATGCACAATATCTCACTCACCTCCAAAAGTTTTTGTTGCACATCGCAAGCTCAGCGATAAAAATACCCCCCATCCTTCCTCTCCTTCCCACCCCGCTCGCTCCCCGTCTCCCAGCGTTTCCCAACAACAAGCCTCATTCAATAATCCTTCATTTCTCATCCCAAGTTGGGGCCAATTCCCATTTCCATCTCCAACCTCTCAACATATACCCAAAAATGGGGTTCTTTGTTGCAAGTCGCAAATCAAACGATATAAATATCGCATCCTTATGGGAACAGCTCAGCCACCCACGTGACAATCCTCTCATGCGAACTCCTATCTTTGGCTCAACGAGCTCGTAAGCAGTCGCGACGGGTTTCAAGATATTTATATCGTGGGATTTGCGACTTGCAACAAAATTCTTTTTGGGATAATGTTGAGATGGGCAGTGTTTTGTTGTTGGAATTGGAGGTGTGGGAGCGCATAATTCGACAAGTAGCTGGGCTGGTCAGCGTCGGATGAATTTCGTCAATTATGTCGTCGATATCCTTAATTTTGATGTATGTTTATTTTAATAATACTTCTAGGTGACAACCTCTAGGAAGCAATCGAATTGTGCAACTCTGAGTATTTACCTGTCTCATTTTGTACGCCAAACACCACCATTTCTGCTCAAACCAGCCACAATAACTCCAAGACCTGGTCCATATCCCTTAGACTACCTTCGCGTTCCGCTCCCTTTTTATAGTATAATTGTCTAACTCCCAATCCCTGTACAACCTCAGCATGCACCATTCTCAAGGTACGTTTCTCGTCGTCTCCCAACGGGGGCCTCAGGGGTCCGATAGAAGCCCAGAATTGATGCTTTTGACCGTTCCATGTCAACTCTACAGCATCAAAGTTCACCTTATCGACTCCCGAATGATATTCTGTTATTGAATATCCGTTGCTCAACACTAAATTCTCCCGCGGAAACATCCACCTTTGCCAAATGCCTTCGTATCCACAAGCTTGGCTGACCAACCCACTGATGGGAACATCAACATCGAACCAGCTTCTCCAATGGTGTACTGTCAACATCCTTCTCCCACTCTCAAAGATTCCATCTGCGGCGCTTTCCTTCGTGCTCTCGTCTTTTGGCCTGAAATCCATCTGATTAAGAAAGGGATCGAAAATGGGGCGAACGTTGGTGTATGAATAGAGACAATGGGCGAGGATTTGATCACCTTGAGTCTCGCCTAGTCCTTCAACACACTCATCCCAGATTCCTGGAGCTGTCAGACGAGCAGCCAGTGGCACTGAAATGAATATTCCTCCTCCTCCGTATGGGATAAGACCCCAATCACGAACCTGAAAGATATCCTCCGACATAGCTGCTACTATGGTCTGCTTTGTAGCATCATAGTTGGAGTTGAGATGCTGTACCAGCGAAGGCAGAGATGGAACGAACGTATCATCGTCCATGAGTACAAGCCATCTCGTCTCTGGTGTCCTCGTATCATACAGCTGTTTCAGTAATGAAAAATAGGCGATCGGAAAGCTTGCATTAGAAAAATGAATATGGAGGTCTATGTTCAGGTCCTTGGTGAGTTTAAGGACATCTGCTAGAAGTGAGAACCCTTCCTGTACTGGAGGTGAGATGACATGAAGCGGTGATCCGGAATCTGGGAGCCAGTGTACCAGTTGATTCAGGGAGAGGTTGAGGCGTCCGATCGAAGTGGCGATGCCGAATGAAAGTACGGAAGTACTAACAGTCGGCGACGCGGGGACGCGAAGTGTCAGCAGAGGAAACTGGGTAACGGCGACATCAGAAAGTTTGCTTTTGTCTAGTGTTTGCAACTCGGGAAAGAGTGATTCGTCCATAACCGTCACGTCTGGACGTTCTCCATCGTATTCCTCGGTCCTGATGGCCCGACTTGCGTATTGGAATTGCCCTGAGAGGTTGATTTTCTCTTGCAGATAGCTGAGTCTTTTCTTTGCGGAGCGCGGTTGCGATTCCCAGGGGATATTGAAGATGACCTCAGACTTGTGGCTATGCGTGATGCCCGGTGTTCCCCAGGTGTAGAACCCAATAAGCCCTACTGCAGCTAACAGCGCAACGATCATTCTTCGATGACTCCATCGCGAAACATCAAATTGAGACATATCGGAGGCATTCGTCAATTCATGTGTAATAGTGACGATGCTGGCGTCGGTGATAGGCTGCCTGTCAATAATAAAATAGGAAACCGCGAAAGTGCGTGGAAAGCTATGGTACAGACTCTAATCAAAGCCCATGGGGAGAGAGACAGGTGTGCTTGAAATTTGAAATTTCCTTCAATGAAATAGCGAACGGTAGTGATTAACTTACGGAGGTACAAAATGAAGTGAAAAGCACGAGGTGCTGGTTTGCTCTAAAGTGGTGGGGAGGGGGTTCCTTTTCACCACATCGACACTATTAAGACATCTTGTCTCAGCTTGAGATCCTTTGCCTTGCTCGAAGGAAAGATCAGCGGCCTTGAGCGTCGCCCAGATACTTGGTCATTAAATAGCAATCCGTGACTAGGTGTGTACTTCAGCCGGCGATACATATTTCCTTGGAGGCGTATGCACTGTTTCACACTTAGCTGGTCCTTTCGGCTAAAAAGAAACTTAGAAAATTAGACAACGTAAAGGTATGGAGAATTATCGTTAGGGTCAAATTAGGCGACTAAAAGAGCTATCAGCTGGAAAGCTAGATAATACTTGAGCTAAGACCATTAGCGATTAGTTCGGAGGATGGTTGAAGTTCAGATATCTTGGTTATATGTGGTTTCATCTCCATTTAGCCGCCTTCAATAACCACCACCTCGTTTGAAGACGATCTGATCTCGCTAGAGATAAATAGCATGAATAATATAATACATGGACACAAGGTATATGTTGTTACATAATGAAATTCACACGCAGCATTATCCATAGTACCTCTCAGACAAATTTTGAAAACATGAGTAATTCTAGGAGGTAAAGTAGTCATATTTTCGATTCAATGATTATACCTGCAAAACAGCGCCACCAGTATCGCACTTTTAATTCAGTACATTGCGCCAAACCTAAATTACACACGCCTCAGCCCAAGATTCTTGTAGCCAAGCTGTGTCATTTCTGATGCTTCCTAGTAAAAGTCCCATCAACAACCATCGGTGGATTTATAGAACTGGTTGCATTCTTCTTCGGAGTTGATTCGACCGACTTGGACTTATGCTTCTCCCTTTTATCAATCGAGAATTCCTTGGTCAATTTTCGCTCTGAGGATTTGCTCTCAGGGCGGCTTGTTGAACTAGACACGCGTTCTGCTGTAACTTCTTTCCCTTTGGATAATTTAGAAGATCGCTTATGAGAGCTCCCTGTCACGTCTGACATACGCATCTGCGATTGATCCTTCAACTTTGATGCTGGGTACACCTCTTTCATTGATGAGTAGCGTCTGGTAGACGGCTCTACGCCTTCTTTGGCAAAACGAGCCTGAAGAGTTCTTCCCTTGAATTTAAGACCATCCAATGACTTGACCACAGACTTGGCAAGGGAATAAGATTCGAAAACAGCAAAGGCGTGCCCGCGTGGAGTCCCATCTGCGTGTGTGGCAATTTCCACATCCTCAATTGCATCATAACTGTAGTTTTTAGACAGCTGTGCAATATTATTGAACAGCAGATCTCGCAAATCTGACGTTGACGTCGAGTGAGGTAACTGAGTAATGATGACTTTCCTAGCCTCAGTTTTGATGACTGTCGACGCTGGAGATGCGTAGTAATTGGTGGTTGTGGAAGATACTGGGTTCTCGGGGTAGACCAGTGGAACAGTGTATGTGACTATAGATGGCGCGGGTGGTATATATACGGGAGTAGATGGTTCCATATTTCCAGCGTAGACGATACCTGGGGTTGGGGGAACCGAGTAAGCATACGCTATTTGTGGAGTAGTAAAATAGGAGCCAGTGTAATCGTAAACAGGCGACGTGTTTTCGAAATTAGAGTGCTGGGGATTTGGTGATGGTAAGGGGTAAGTCTGCTGCGGCGTATAGTAGCACTAAATTTGATGAGTTTTGTCAAAGTACCTTTTGAATAAACTTACTTCCGATGCTGAAAGGTCTGATGCAGCGTAACTCAAGACTTGGGAGCTCGTCATTTCAAAGTAGTCTTGGCTGATAATTGGTGATTGATATGAATCCCGACTGGTGGTGGTGGTTGAGCTTCCTCGATGTCGCCTTGGTAGTGAGGCAGTCCATTGCATTGTGTCGCGAAGAGTGGTTGTCTGTGTCTCATTCCTCCCGTCTGCAACGATACACCTATGATCAAGCACACCGCCATCTAAATGTGCTATCAGGCATTTATTAGTCGGGCTCGCACGTCATGGCTAGCACCTCACCAAGAGCTTTGTGGAAGTTATCCTTTCCCTTGACTCTGACCCACCCATCTGTGGAATCTGGATAAACCAAAGCATGGTCAATATCAATGAACGATCCGTCGGCTCCATTGCGAGCAAAGTCCTTCAGCCTCTGCCATGTGCACTGCCATGGCAACCCTGCAACAACAATGTAATAAAGCCCTGTGATATCTCCAGCTGCAACTTGAGGCATGGTACATAAAGAACGATAAAAGACAGATAAAACGGTGAAAGGTAATTTCAGGGACCCCGAAACATATACAGAAGGAAATTCACAGTAGTGTTAACCTTTATATAGTTATAAACCTCCCTTGTTGGATATGGTGTAGGCTTGACAATGTAAAGCGCCTTCAATCTTCCATTGAGGAAGTAAAAACGATGATTCGAGATAATATACCATGGATTGAATCACCCGGAGGGCTCATGCATATAAACGTAACTCAGAGATGGATTTGAACCAGAATATTGAGAAACTTGCAGCAAAATTAGCAGCTTGATAGGTGGAAAGCCTCCCGGATTACGCATCCGCATTACAGCACAGGGATTACGTTACTGCCATGTGCGAATATATAGCAGACTCCATACCTGGTCATGATCAGGTTTTGGGCGTTGATTAATTCGGGCTTAAATACGATAGCTTGTTAGCGTGTGGGTAGTAGGCTCATGGGCAAACTGCAAAAGCACATACTGGGTAGGCTAGGTATCCCGCTGGCTTAATGCCAAGGTCAGTCTCCAGCTCCCCCAGGTAGTTTGCAGTTTGCAGTCAACCGAGAGCTTGTATCATACCGCAAGGTGTCTTGTTGAGCAACCCAATTACCGGGTCCGGAGATGTTCTCCTTCGGGGATGTAACCGTGCGAATTCTAGACTCCATAGAGCCGGAAAGACTGCAATCATACCTGAGAGTAACGGTAATATCCCTGCGTGTGTAACCGCTGGCTACTGCGGCGGGAACTGCACGAGCCAAATGGTTATCCTTGAGCATGACATGGCACAATCACTTTTAGGTAGCACACATTGCAACAGGCCATTAGGAACACGCCAGCTCCCAAAAAGCAAATAAAGAGCGCCACGTCTCAAGAAGCCCGTATGCAATATGTACCAAGTTGGGGATGCAGACTCGATGGCTACGACAGAGTGCATGTACGTAACAACATATGGAATAAAGATGCAGCACTATAGCACTGCAGCACTCCCTACTTCCATGCCTTGGCATCTGTATCACTCACATGTGGCTACAGTAAGACTGTTGTTTGCTCTGTGTGGGAATATGCTTGGCGTATATCTACGGGATATAGTCGACATTTCCCCGTTAACCAGCTGCCTTTAGTGGTAAGTCTTTGATGAGTCCATAAAGTAATGTAATGTATGTGGTGAGGATTCGGATAACCTTATACGTGGGTGGGTCTTGCTTCTTGTGCTGCGGCTGCTTCTCATCTCCTGTGATTTTAGCTGAAGCTTTCTACGAAGAACAGTAACTAAACGAAACATTTCCCACCTCCTAGTTGACATTGCATTTCGTAGCTACAACCCAGCACAGACCCATGGTGCAAATGTAGAGCGTGCGTAGCAGTACGTGTTATCAATCCCCCGTGAGACAAGACGGAGAGACCTCGCAATATGCAGTGCTTTTATTGCTTCCGGTCGAAATCAACTATATGGGTCAGCTACACACCATTGGAAACGCTTTTCTTAGGAAGAAGTTAAGTTTTCGTAGGACCGCCAATGTTGCACAACCTGTCCCAGGAGCCACGATACAGGTGGTGTCCATGCTTTCTACTGTCGTCAATGTCTCTATAAGGATAAGGTTGCGAGTCGTCTTGGCTCTTTCATCAAGTAACGCTATCAATGGCTGATGATAATAATGATCTGTGATTCCCATGAGATGGATTCATCAAGCATCGTGTGTTCTCACTCCCATCCCTAGGCCCAGCTCTTACATATGACGTCAGCCATCACATGAATAATTTTACGGTATCCTCTGTATCAGAACGGAGCAGACACCGTAAAAATATCAAGCGAATCATAGCTGGGCGTTGGGCATGTGGTGTGGCTTTTGTCGGTCTTTTTTATTGGAATTTATGGTTGTCTCATCGAGTGCTGGTGGAGGCTAAAAACCTTCCTCTAGATCTTCTGATCTAGTGTGTTACCAATAGCTAAGATCGGTACCGAATATCCGGGAATACTTAGTCAGGCATTCAAACTCTAAATAGTATGACACACGAAACTACCGGTGCTAATGGAAAGCTTCGAGAACCTCATCAATCCTCTATCATTCGAGCCTTGATGGAGAATACAATGGCCTCCCGAATATCGCATGATCGGAGGACTCCTCTTGAGAACTAGGTACTCCTAGAAGCCACGGTGGCCAAATATCCTATATAATCGCTCCATTTACAGTTCGGCAACGGCAGGACTCTTGCAGGGAAATGCACAATTGAACAAGAATGTCCCAGATCTCGAGTACAGTATCATACAGACTGTGGCACCACTTGGCTGGTTTTACGACATACTGTACCGAGCAGGTGAGACTGCTCACCTCACCGTCACCTCACCTCCCCACATTCAAGAGCCCTTCACTTTTAGCGCCCAAGGCAGATCATCACTAATGCAAGATGCTGCATACGCGGGCCATCCCCAACATAAGAGCAATCCAGTCGTGGAATTTACAAGGTTCGGACACGGAAACAGGCAACTTTGCCGACTGACAAACATATAAAGCCTTTGGGCGCGGTCTGCGGTCCGGTTCCGTTATTTTGATCTTCGATCTAATCCCAACGGTTTACACAACAGATTCTAACTACATGCATCCTTTCTCGTGACGGAAGGCGGGTGGCATTGTCATGGGTGGATTCGGTAGAGGTGCAGCCCAAATAAATCCAAGTGACTAAACGTGGGGGAAAGGGTTGGTCTAGTTCTTCAGGGACCGAGGAAAAGATGCGTTGGTGTTGGAGAAACCTGGTTGTTCATATGGGGCAGAACCGCACACCAACAGTAGGGTAATAACAAGTCCTTCGCCTTTTCTTAAACATAGTACTATCGGAGAGATCTTAAGGGAGATTTGAGGACTTCACACCGAATGTGAATCACAAAAGGCGACTCCTGCCATATTTCAATGCAGTTTATCAATGCAGGCTACCAAGCAATCAATACCCCTACCGCAACACCACCACCCTCTTACTCCCGTACAGGAAGATGTAAACCCGACTCCTTCTATCCTTCACCTGACTACTCACTTCCCGCTCGCATATCGATTGTCTAGAATGGAGGAGAGGCTTCTACCAATAACAATTTTCAGGAAAAGAGTGCTGACACAAACAGAATACTGAGATTTAAGATTTCCATTTCATCTAGCAGATACCCTTCGAACTCCTTGAACAAAAGAAAATAGACAATGACCCAGTGGTATATCCTGATAAATGCAAATGTCCGAGTTTTGTGCGTCCTTTCCTTCCTTGAACCCTTTACCGCCCGAAACGCCGCGCTCCGAAAAATCAAATACAAAATAGCAAATCACACACTTCTTCACTTATCCTCTCTTATCCTCTCTTGATCTTGCTAGCTAAGCAAGCTCAACAATCTACCACCACCGTCTCCTCAAAACACTCCCACCACCACCCCTACCATAAAGTCTCACAGGTAGTGGCCCATCATCTCTCTTTCCTTTCTTCGTTCCTTTGACGACGGTCGTAACGTTTTGAGAAGTTACCGTTGTATTTGTGGTGCTATTGGTCAGGTTCCATCCAGAAGTACCATTTTTGAGATCAGATTCTTTAAACAGTTTTGCCTTTGCGACGAAGGCTTTGAAGGCGTCGGTTTTGGCATTGATGGCGAAGACCATTCCTTTTTCACATTCGCCTTTTTGCTTACTGTTTACCGTTGTTAGTTTATATATGAAGAGAGCGGAAATAGACTTACGAGAAGAAGTAAAGAGGCTTTGTATCATTCCCAACCGGATAATCGATGAATGTAGTCGAGTTCTGAATAAAAGTATACTTAAACCCAGAATCAAACTGGTTGTTCGGCACACAAGGACGCTCAGCATCGCATGTCGTAACCGAGTGGTTTCGTGGCAAAAAGGTGAAGCGAACAATATCTCCAGGCTTAGCATCAAGAGTAGCAGGTTCAAACTTGTCGTCTCTGCCAACTTTGACCTTGTGGGTTGGCTTTGCGTTGGCTGCAGTTCCGGTTGCGGCAGTTCCTTGGACACGGCGGACGCTGGTGTGGACGATGGTCTGGACGACTTGTTTACCAGCGATGGTCTTGGTTTCAGTAACGAAGATCTCAGTGGTGAGGGTGATATCTGGGGTTCCGGCGTCAACTCCAGCTCTGTTCTTGTCGTCGCCGTTGGAATCAACGCTGAGCTTAGCTTCAGGAGTGATTTGCGCCTTGTCGCCTCGGGTTTCGGTCTTGGTGGATGATTCTCCCTTCTCGTTAGTGGTGATAGTGATGCTGATAACGTGGACGGTAACAATAACTCCAGACTTGTCATAGATTGCTTCGATACACTCGTAGTTCTTTGCACCAGTTGGGCAAGCGCGGACTGTTTGTCGACCATCAGCTCCCGCATCGTATTGAGTTACCATAGGTCCGCTAGGTCCGCTTGCATTAGGAAGGCCTGGTATGCCGAGTGCTCCGGCACCAGTGCCTAGATTTCCATCGGCCTTAGAGTTACCATCCTTAGAGCTACCGCCTTGGTTCGTTGGACCAGTAGCTGGGGTGCCGGCATTTGAATTGCCAGTGCTGGATTTATCGTTTCCAGGGGTGGAATTTCCAGAAGCTCCTGTGTTCCCATTTTTTACGGAACCCGCATCAGTGCCCGACTTATCACTGCCTGTAGCCGAAGATCCCGACTGAGCAGCGTTGTTACCTCCTGTTGCTGAGCCAGAGACCACGGTGTTACTATTGGAGTCCTGGTTAGTGCTCTTGGTACCATCAGCGTTCGTGTAGCTATTGTACACATTGTTGTAGGTATTTGTTTTGGAATCCCAGGAACCTTGCTGAGCCCCTCCATTGTTGTTAGATGCGCCATTGGTGTTCTGTTGGTTGGTGTTTGAAGTAGAACTCTTGGTCCCATCAGCATTTATGTAGCTGTTGTAAACATTGTTGTAGGTATTGGTTGTAGAGTTCCATTGACCTTGTTGATAGCCATTACTAGAAGCAGCATTGTTCTTCGAATCAGTATTCGTGTTGGTGCTCTTGGATCCATCAGCATTGGTGTAGCTGTTATACACGTTATTGTACTGGTTGGTGGTAGAGTTCCAGGTTCCAGCTGTGGTGTTTAAGTTGGAGCTATTGGAATTGAACGACTTGTTGTTCGAATTAGCACTGGTGGAGTTGGCATGGTTATTGTTGAATGAATTGTACGTATTGTTCACATTGTTGGTGGAACTGGAGCTGTTAATCGAGTTCGAATTTGAAGCATTGTTGTTGGTTGAGTTGAATGACTTGTTTGAGTTCGAGTTGTTGTTGTGGTTGGCGTATGAGTTATAAATGTTTGTGTTGTTGTTCACCGAGTTCGAGTTGTTAATATTAGAGTTGCTCGAGTTTGAGTTCGAGTTGTAAACAGTGTTCGAGTTATTCGATATGTTTGAATTGTTGACATTGGTTGAGTTAAACGACTTATTTGAGTTGTTAATGGTGTTTGAATTGTTCACATTGGTAGAGTTGAACGAGTTATTGACGTTGTTAACATTATTCACATTGCTCGAATGATTGACATTCGTAGAATTGAATGAATTGTTCACTGTATTTGAGTTGCTGACATTGTTGACATTGTTAACATTTGTTGAGTTGAATGAGTTGTTGACTGTATTGGAATTGTTAACATTGTTGACATTGTTGGTGTTGTTGATATTTGTCGAATTGTATGACTTGTTGACATTGTTCACATTGTTGACATTGTTTGTATTGGTAACGTTATTGACATTGTTGACATTGTTGACATTGGTAGAGTTATTGAATGTATTGGAGTTGTTAACGTTGTTGACGTTCTTGATGTTTGTTGAGTTGCTGAATGTATTGGAGTTATTCACGTTATTCACATTGTTGACGTTTGTTGAGTTGTTAAATGTATTGGAGTTGTTGACATTGTTGACGTTGTTAACGTTGTTGACGTTGTTGATGTTTGTTGAGTTGCTGAACGTGTTAGAGTTATTCACGTTATTCACATTGTTGACGTTTGTTGAGTTGATAACGTTATTGACGTTCTTGATGTTTGTCGAGTTATTGAACGTGTTAGAGTTGTTCACATTATTCACGTTGTTGACATTCGTTGAATTCTGGAAATGGTTGACGTTGGTAACGTCGTTTGTATTGCGGTTCGCCGTTGAGTTGAACGAGTTATTGACGTTATTGACATTATTCACATTGTTGGAAGTATTGAACGTGTTGGCGGTAGTGGAATTGAAGGAATTATTCACGTTGTTGCTGGTATTGCTCGTGCTGTTGTTGAAAGTATTGTTGATACTGTTGCTATTTCGTCCGCTCTGGCTATCAACTGTTGCGGTTTGCTGAGACGTTGTCGTCACTGTCTTGGTAGCGAAAACCGTAACTGGAGCTGGTGGTGCAGCGCAGGCAGAGGCCTTTGGGTCCACTACAGCAGGGGTTGCGATTGAAGCACCTGAAAGCAGAGCAATTGCTACTGCCGAAGAGAGCTTCATGATGGCCACAAAAGAAACAATATTGGAAATGAAGAATACCAACTAAGTAGAAAATACTTGCTAGCGAAGGAAACCAAATCTCAGACGACCCGATCGTGAGGATACGAAAGACAAGGAAAGGTCAGACAAGTCTGATATGAGAATGTGTGAATAATGACCGCAGTGAAGAACCACTCGTTCCTCTGGGCAGTCCAGATATATAGATGGGCTTCGCAAAACCAAGTCAGATGAAGGAGTTGGCAAATCTTGGCAAATAGAGATGAAGGAATACAGACCGTTCGCTTGAATGGAGCGAGATACTGTGATCTGAATGCTTGAACATGTCCCAAGGAGTATATCCAGGCTAAACATGGTCTAACCGCCGCTCACATTGGTAGTTTGCGGATTTGCATGGAACTGCCAAGCATCCATTGGTAGTTCCCTCGAGTTGGTTGACGAGGGAGGAGGATCCACAAACCGTCGCCATAGTAGTCTGCCAGATGAGTAGGCTGGCTCGATGGGTATGAGATGTAAAGGTCCAACACCACCAAGCCCAGCAGCCAACAAGAGGCTCCAATTTAGGGCCAGGGTAGCTCGTTCTGGCCCATTAGATGGCCCAGGCAGTCCAGATGAACATGGATATGCGATGTGTCTGCACGTACCGCTGTTGGAGGCTCAATTATCAGGGTTTGGGTAGCGTGTTGAGCCTACGGGATGGAGATCTGAGCAAGGAACAACTGTCAAGGGAGCTCGCATGTTGGTTAGCGGCATTACCTAAAGTGGGTTGTGAGAATGAGAGGAATGTGATGTTCGGAGTTTAAGATGGGTTGAAATTCGGATGGACAGGAGAGGATTGGGATGTGCTGGGCAAGCGTGAGGTTAGTGAGGGCGGTGTGATTGGCTCGCTTGCTGACATAATTTCGAGTTGGTTACATTGTAAGCTGGTCTGACCTCAGCCCCATCCGCTGAGATGTTCAAGGGGGGTCATTGACCACTAATCGCATCCTCAGTCGATCCTGATTGGGGCTGATGATTACTCTAATCATCAATACTTCCAGCGGGATGTTCTTCCAGCCTCAATGGAGTGGTCCTTCAAAAGAGACCGAGAGCTCCTAGGAGGCCCGGGAAACTAATGTATACAGGCCTTCATATCCAGAATACTCGTAGTAATAGCCTATAAGAAAAGAAGCACGAGCCGCCTTCGCGATTTCGTACTCAAACTTCTACGCTGCAATTACTCCAACGGGAAGTACACCGCCATCCAACATCAGCGAGCCACCGCTTGGACTTCATTGCTGAACATCCTCTGTTGGTGTTGGTATTAGTGAGAATGGTATTGTGAAATTCCGTCTTTCCCTTCGTCCACACTCATGGCACAATGCCGTGTCCTTTGATCGAAGCTGGCCTCTTTGGGAGCCCTACAAACTACATGCTACCGATATTTTCAAACTAAGCCATCTCAACTAAAATTTATCTAGCAGAAAACTCGATTTCATATCTGGCTTATACCTGCGAGGCTTTCTATCCGGATGCTAATAAATCCAATCCAGCCGCCTCATAAAGCCCCGCGCCGTACGTAGCATCCAAATACAAACCAAACCTAATCCAGAAATCAGGAAAAAGTATGCCCCCAATAGCGACCTGAAATAAGAAAGGGCATAAGTTGATGTGGGAACAAATAGTGTGGAAGCCCACAGAGGGGGCGGTCCAAAATTCCCTTGGACGATGCGTACTTACCTTCTGTTTCGGCAAGCATACGTGTACTGGATGTTTCTTCCCTTTGAGTGAGAGGAAGTGTTTATGTGTGCTGAAATACGATTCCACTGCCTAGATCGTAGGCTGGACTAACTGCCGTCATCTGGCTCAAAATATCATTCAACGATGGTAAGGCGCGTATAAAGAAGAGATTCACAACTGTTGGTCAGAGGCTGTACAAGTTCAGACTGTTGGCCGTGGGAAGCTGTTTCAGAACAAAGGATTGAGAATTGGTAAACCACGGTCGGCATACTCATTGTCTCTATATATCCTCAGCGAAGTTGATTCAACTCCTGAGAACGGCTTTTATATTAACCGTGGAATTAATTTATATAATATTTCATTCTGACAAATTCTCCACAGCAAATATTGTTTTCAATTGTTTTCTAATGCTTGAATATACCTTCCCTAATATATAGCACGGATTTTGCCTTCTAGGAATTACCTATCTTCAATAACAATGCAGTCATGTGTACGAAATATATAATTTCTGAAAAAGATTTACAAAGCTCTAGAACGCATATCATCAACCAAGATTGCTAGCGATGAAGAGTTGCTAAGACATTGGTGCTTTGTAAAATATACAGCCCCAGGAAGAGGAAACCATTTCCTCTGAGAAATATTCCAAACTCAGGTCCCAGACCTCCGAGCTTCTACCATCTCCGATATATCCGTAGCCACCTGTTCACCGTGATCAAGCCCATAGTCGGTCTTGAGCTCAGTGGACAGTTCCACGTGCCTTTCCAAACCAACTAAAAAGAACCCTACGACACTAATACCCAAGCAAAGCCACCATATAGCCTTCAGCGCGATGATGTATACCTGTACAACATCGTCCCACTGGCGAGGATCTATTGTTTTTATTATACGATGCGCTTGGCTAGCGAAAGAATAGGCTCCACCATCCTGCAATTGGATTTGTAAATCAACAGATGTGACGCGGAATAAATTCTTCTGAAAAACACTATTGAAGATGATTGAAGGAAGTGTGACCCCCCACACAAATCCAAATACCTTAATAAAAGAAAAAGCAGCAGACGCAGACGCAACATCTGATTCCGGTAGTGAGGCAAGAACGGCGGGAAGCACAGTCGAAACGGCCATTCCCAATGAAGCATTTATGAGCTCGTAGAAGGCCCAGGCGAGTTTAGGGGTATCTTGGTCGAGAAGTGTGAAAAGGCCAAAGGATAGGGACGAAAGGATGAACATAACTGCATGGATGGGCCGGTAGACACCGAATTTGCTTAGTATAATTCCACCAACCATAGCAAAGACTAGAATACCAATAGTCATTGGAATGAAGTTGACGCCTGATTGCAGAATTGTGGTACCTTTTACGGCTTGAAAAAATACCGGTAGAAAGTATCCTGCTGCTTGAATTATCATAGAGGCTAGAAAGTTTAGCGCAAAGCCCCCCGCCGAGGTACGATTACTGAAAAGACGTGTTGGTATGCTAGGGTTGGTCGCAATGAAATGTTGATGGAAATGGAAGAAGATCCAGCCAACGATACCTAGAACTATAGGAATGATAACACGCCAGGAGGACCAAGGATATTTAATACCGCCTGTCACAAGTCCGAATAATAGAGAAATCAAACTGGCAGTGAAAACAGAGTTTCCAACGTAGTCTAGGTCGCGGATATTTGAATTGGCTTCACCTGTTTTGACATGCATGAATATGGCAACAGCCACCAAAGCAATCGCACAGAAAGGTATATTCATATAAAATATCCAACGCCAGTTTGTTTGGGCGAGAAGGCCTCCCACAACTGGTCCTAACGCAGCTGCGACGGCGGCCCAGATATTGATAATCGCAAGGTATTTACCACGCTCGCGAAGCGGTACCAAATCGCAACACACAATGTCCATCAAGACGTAAATTCCACCGGCACCGGCACCCTGTATAGTCCTGCCGCCGATGAGCATTGCAGGATTCTGAGCACCGCCAGCAATGCCACTTCCCAGGGTAAAAAGGACAATGGACGTGACCAAAGGCGATTTCCGACCAAGAATATTGGCCAGTTGTCCTATCAGAGGCTGTAAAACAGCTGATGCAAACACAAACGAGTTTGCAATCCAAACATACTGTGTTGCACCTCCAATGTCCTGCGTGATAAGGGGAAGAGCAGTGGCGATGATGGTCACGTCGAGGGCCGAAATGAAGGAAAGGAGACTGAGGGCGACAATGATCATCCAAAATCGAGAGGAGCGATTAAAACCAGCTGAAGGTTCAGATTCGGTGCCTGGTGCGCCAGTAGCTACCGAACATGTTGCGAAGAGGGGTGTCAGTGGAGGAGACTGGTTACTTTTGACTTCCTTTGACTTTCGCATCTTTGCTCCCTGGGCTGCAATATGTGACAATTAGAATGGATGTTACAGCAGGTAAACTTGAACTCAATGGTTGCATGTGGACTTGGTTTGTCTCCATTGTAATTAGCGTCGTTGCACGCCTTCTAGCTACGTGAGACTAATTGTTAGATATTTGGATCTGAGCAAATCAAACAAAGGTCACAGGGGGATGGGGTTACCCTACCAATAGCCGGAAGCAACAGTTACGGGATTTGTTTTTAACAGGTAGAAAGAACGAGGTTGGGAAGCTGTCAACTTTACCTAAACTCATTATAATGTTCATATCTCACCACCGTTATATAGTGTTAACCCAATCAGGATGAAAGCTTTAACTTTTAAGATTTATTTATGTTTCTTAAGGGAATCGGTTGAGTGACTTGATATTTTACCCAGAGAGTACATAAGGCACAACTTCACGTCAACTAGAACACTTTATTATTGTTGGTTGGTTTAGGTATTACAGGACCAATCAATCTCCTATTACCTTGGAAGGTTAGTTGTGATGTTCCTGATTGGCTCAGCCCTACACGGACGATGGTGTATGGTTGGAGCAAATATTACTCTGTTGGTTGCTTGTTGGTTGTATGTAACCATGGAATCTATTCGGTACTTTCAAGTTCCCCTCAACCACTGCTTCTTTCTCATTCAAATTGGAATAACTACCCTATTCTCAGTTTTTTTTATATTAAAATGGTTACTTCCCAAGCTATTGAGGCATTGAAGCAGGCCCTACCGAGCGACCAGTTCATCCAGCGCGGTACCAAACAATTTGATGAATTGAACTCGTCCTACCTCTCGGGGCTAGAAAGCGATCTCCAGCCTGCTTACATCTTCCAACCACGATCTAAGGAAGAAGTTGCAACTTTTGTGAAGACCTTCGCGCCATTCATCAATGAAGATAAATTTGCCATCCGTGGTGCCGGATGTCAACCGCTTCCAGGATGCGCCAACATCCAAGACGGCGTTACAGTCGACCTTGGGCTTTTATCTGGTGTCGACATCCAGGAAGGCTTGGTGCAGGTTGGCGCTGGCGAACACTGGGGCACGGTATATGAAAGTTTGGATAGCAAGGGGCTCGGTGTTTGCGGCAGTCGATCTTCAAAAGGTGGCATTGGAGGACTCTCATTGGAAGGTTTGTACTATGCCTGAATTACTTTTCATACTTCTTGTATCTAACTCTTTCAGGCGGACTCTCATTTTTCTCCAGCCGTGAGGGTTTTATTTGTGACAACGTCCTTAACTACGAGGTTGTTCTAGCCTCTGGCGAGATTGTCAATGCAAATGCAAAGGAGAATGCCGACCTTTGGACTGCTCTTCGAGGCGGTGGGAACAATCTCGGCGTAGTGACCCGCTTCGATCTGAAGACATTCAAACAAGGTAAGATTTGGGGCGGCACAGTATTCTACTTTGCTGCTAGCTTTCCCAGTCAGATTGATGCTCTTGTCAGCGAACTTCATAAGCCAGATGCCAGCAAAGACACGCATCTAATGATTAGTATTGGATACGCTGCCATGTTTGGCAATAACCTCATGTGCTTGAATCAGCCATACTATCTTGAAGCCGTTGAGAATCCTCCTGTACTTGATCCATTCACCAAAATTCAGCCACAAATCGATGCTATGAATACTATGCGCCTACAAACTCTGACCGAAGCTGCTAATGAACAGGCTCAATCGGCTCAAACACAAGTGAGGTATGTATCATCACTCTGATCCAAATTTTGTAGGGCATTAATTCTTCTTTAGGGCTGCTTACATGAACATCACTGTGAAGGCGGATGCTGCTACCCTCCAAGCCGGTGCTAATATTTACACGGCTGGACTCGAGCCAATCAAGACTGTTGAGAATGGAATGTTCTCTTTTACGCTACAGCCATACCCGGCTTCTTTACTGGAGAAATCCAGTAATAGTGGAGGTAATTCCCTAGGCCTCGATGTTGCAGATGGCCCACTTGTTTCAGTACTACTATTAACGTACTGGAAGAATAAGAGTGACGACGAAGCCGTTATAGGATTCATGAAAACTGCTTTAGAGAAAATTAAGGAGGATGCTGCCTCAAGGAATCAATTAATTCCCTACGTCTATATGAATTATGCTTTTGGGAACCAAGATGTCATTGGCTCTTATGGCGAAAAGAATCATAAAATGCTGCAGAAGACTAGCAAGAAGTATGATCCTGAAGGGCTATTTCAGAAAGGTTGCCCTGGGGGTTTCAAGCTATTTCTCTAGGTTCCCGCGTATAGGGACGCTTTCTGCAGCAATGAGTTGTAACTCTTGTAGGCAATAAAAGGTCTTGAAACATCAAACATCAGCCATAACAGTGATTATTGCATGTGTGAACGTTGCAACGTTGCTTTTGGAGTTGCCTTAAAGAAATGCAATTACAAACAAGGGCGTTTATTTCCGCAATTTAATAATAGAAGATGCTATGCCTATAGGTACGATGTAAGCACTCAGCCCTCGTCGCAAAACTCACAATTACCTAGCCAACTCGTCACGAATCTTATCATAAACCTCCCGCCTTTACTTAAATAAAGAGTGATGCTAATTTACAAATTTGGTTGAGTTCGACCATTGACAAAAAGTGTGAAAGGTATTCGAGGTATTGGTTGGTATTTTAACTTAAATCCTACCATGCTTTACGTCTTGAGTAGAAATATACTTCTGACGCTAGGAAGGGTGGTATCTAGGACACACAGTTTCAGAAACGGTTTGTCATATAATTATGCTACGCTGGGCTTCAAAGTTGAGAATATGATAAAGTCGGTACGGCTCTGTGCTTTGTGCCAGAATGCAGATATATGATGTCCACTCCTTCCAATCTCGGAGCACTTTTACAAATTAGTGATAAAAAGAATTGGGCTATTCCGGCTATCGTTACATAGGGTAAATCCCAGTCCCTCTCCCAAAAAAATGTTGGATGTCCTCTTCACCTCAAAACTTGCCATACTACTGCACCTTTGTATCGAGCGAGTGCCTTGTACTCTAAACATTGAAACTCTGAGGTTTACGGTGACTTTCAGGTTCGAGCATCTTGCAGTTTGAATGAAAAACCTCCAAGTGCACGTAATGGGAAAGCTGATTTCTCTAGCGTAGTGACTTTAGTTCTAACAGGCTACTAAAAATTTCTGTGCATAGTGAGGTAGCCTTTCACTAAATTTAAGAATGGATTCTCGATCAATGCCGTTATCTACTCCATCGTCACTGGAATTTACCTGCTATATTCTGGGACCGCCTTCGATCTTTACTTGACTTTTGTAACAGAAAGCAGCCCGCAAGTGAAAACAAGACACAACAATAGAATGACAATTGATGCCGAGTTTCGGAGATTGGTTGTGGCTATGATAGTCAAGTTTTATCTGAGGTGAAGAAGCGTTGGGTACTCATGACGAGAAGCGAATGAAGTGTGTAAACGAACTGGAGAAATCACCTTTCATCTTCAAAATTCACATACACCCAGGAACAAATATATTCCGCCTCAACGCGTCCAACGCCAAATCACCACCAAAAACCCTCCAGAAATTAAATGTCAGTTACTGAACTTCCAGTTTGTTAAGAACGAAAACAAATAAACAAATTAATGCCTAAAATAGTGATAGAACTGTTATTGTATTAGAAGTCAAAATATAATTAAGCAACACCGGTATCAAAAAGAAAACTGAATTGCAAAAGAAAAAAAGAGGCCTGCAACATCTCAATGCTGAATACGCAACCAAGTAGGCCACGCAACGTGGTGTTTTTAGGCAAGAGGTGTTTGAATATTTTCGTATATATACACAGAACAGTTCCTCTCCAACATTAGACATTAGGGGAGTTTTGATTGCATAAGTCAAATGATCGCTAATGGCAGGCTGGCTGGCCATAGTTTCATGATTACATACATGTATAGGAGAGTTATTTCGCCCTGAGGCTTCAGTAGCGAAGAGAATTCGAGAGTGTTGTTTGATTATGATTATGCATACTTCATTGCTCTCTTCTGTATGATACGCCCCGACACAACAGATCTGTGATAGATAATAAATCAAGTTGAGGGATAGCAGCGCATTGAATATCTACAAGTGGGTAAGCATCCTGGGCTCAAGACATGCTTGCATGCGCAGAAGTATGAATTAAGTTCTTATATTCCGCACTGTTTTCTCGATATGGTACATTGCTAGTGCTTTTCAACAAAAGCTCCCAATCAAGAAAATAAAGATGTCAGACTTCTGATCTGGTGAAATACATTATCATTCCATATATCGTACAATCTTAGATTCAACCTTAGTAGCTGTTAAATACAGATGCTTTTCCATCAAGTCGATTGATTGTATACCATCCATCATATCTTATGCGTCATCCTTGACAATTCAGTCACCAAATCGCTCCAGCGCAACCCCAGTCCAAGCCTAACTCCAAAATCAATCATAACCATTATACATCAAGTGAGAAACATCTATTCCTCAATCACAGTCCCAACAGCCTCCCCGTTACTCCTCGACTTCTCGATTGGCGCCATCCCCGAGTGCCGTCTCCCTATACTCCCCATCCTCGGAGCATGCCCAGAATCTACACTCCCCACCCGACTCGCCATCGGACTAATTCCGCTGTAGCTCGAGCTCCTCCTCCCATCCATACTACTCCTCCACTTCCACTCAAAGCCCTTGAGCATCTCATGCTGCTTCTGTTTGTGTGGCTTGACCTCCCACTTATCGTCCCATTCTTCAGCCTTCTTGTTTTTTCTCTCTGTAGTTGGAGATTTATCACTGCGCCATGTGAGACGCTTACTTAGACGTGAAGAGGTGGTTGTGGCAGGTGTGAGGGGAGAATCGGTGTTTGTGGGTACGGGGTTGAGGTTGTTCGTAGTGAGGTTGTTAACCCCGGTGGACGAGACCGAGGAATTTGATCTTGTGGTGGTAGAAGAGCGGCTCAACGCTTTGCGGAATCGGTCTTTGAATGCCATTGCTTCTTATTCCCAACGGTGGAATCTTTTGAATCTAGCGCAGTTGGAGACTTGAGCTTCTGTATATACTATGTTCGTTGACGTTGTATACTGTCTGGGCAATTGTTGTAGAGCTCGCTTGCCGTAACTTGGTGCTACCGGAGATGATGGAATCCGAGTTGGTGAGACTGACAACCAAAATCAATGGTAGGATTGCTGCAGCGTTGAGTATTTGATGTTAGAGAGTACATTGAACATTGTGAGGAGAGGAGGAGGAAGAGGAGGAGGAGAAGCCGAAGGAGGAGAACATGACCAAGGTTGCTCCTTCTTGAGGGTGGAGGAAGCATGGTTTTGGATGTGCAATGACGGCGGGGTTTGACATTATTGGTTGGATTTGGCGTTGGCACCCCTCACACGCTTTCCATTTCCAGCTAGCTCGTCTCCATGACACCAAACCCCTGAAATACCAAGTCCGGGGGTTTTCGAATCAGGTGACTGGGTTTGACAGCAACTGCATTCCATTCCCGGATTTGGGCGGAAGAATGGAAGATTGGAATGATGGACTGGCGTTTTTGCGAGCGCTCGGAATAAGGTCACTTGTAAGGTTATAGATGGATGGATTAATTCGCCTCTTTCACATTCACTGTATATATGACATGAGCTCGATTTTACCTGGTACTCGGAACAACGACGACTGAGATTGCAGCCCTCTCTCCTCCTTGGGACCATTCAGAGAGAAGCAAACTCTCTGGCCCTTAAACATGAACAGAAGGAGTTAACTTTTGCAAAGAACATTTGTTTCAAAGTGTGTGTCGACCATGAATCCTTCTAAATCCTTGCGGAGATGAAATCTACAATATCTTGCAGACCACTCCAGACTTGGGTCACTATCTTCAAAGCGTGTAGCTACGCATTATCAAAGTTGGTAGTAGTGATGTTGAGAAACCATGCCTATTTCTTGCAATGACCCAACAATACATCGAAATGCTATGTCAAATACGTAGCTGCATGCTACTGGCTCTGAACATCACAACTGTAAGATGCAATATGGTATCCGCTTTTATTATTATTGCTACCTACATTATTCCTGCCGACGTAATAAAGTTGGGAAATGCGATCCTTTGAGATTTTGAAATCTGGATTGCATATACTAAGAAATATCATTGCGTTGATGGCAAGTCGATATCGCTGCTTTGTGATTCATTTTCAATATCTGCAAACACTTTCCTTACCTCCAAGATGTTGTCGAGAGTTCCGCAGTATATATGCATATATTCAAACATAAACTTCTTAGTGGCTGAACAGCGAAGAGTCTTCCACGTGTAGCTGTCGCGTAGAAACTTCGGGTCATTTTGCTTTATATGCTGAAACTAGTGGTTTTAGCTGTTATGCATACTACGCGCAGCACCTGAAAGCAAGTTTAGATGCCAACATTGCGAAAAAAAAGAGCTACAAAATGTATAAAAATTCTTGAAGACGTCTGAATGTGTTTTTGTTTTCCGGCAATCATACCTTCTTCTTGATCGCGCTTTCCCCTCCAACTTACCAAATCCCAAACAAAATAACGTTACCTTGCTTCGAAAAAATACAGACTACTGTATGGAATAGAATCACGGAATACAAAATACAGAAGGAGGCACGATGGATGCCTGGCTACGACCCAATTTTCTACGGAAGAATACCACACCCACAATCTCCTCGACACCCAGCTTCAGCGAACGTCCGGCAAGTTTCCGCTCTGAGAAAGATGTCAATATTGAGGACGGAAGGCTTCGTGCAGGCTCGCGCGCTTCTTCTTTCATGAATCTCTTGACCAACTCGCCTGTAGCAAATACAACACCCGATATCTGGCCAAATATTAGCAAAGCAGATGCAGTATGGGACAACCCTTCCCCTGATCAGATGGCCGATATGTTGAAGGTAGCTATGATGACACAGAGTACGATGGATCCTTTGCCGATTCACTTCAACTCTTGCATCTTGCATGTGGTGGAGGCATACTGGAACTTGAAGGAGAGAGTTAAAGCGAGTGATATGAAGATTGAAGACTTGAAGGAGGGCCATAGGAGAGATATAGAAGAGTTTGAGACTATGGCGAAAGCTTGGGAAGCATCGGAGAAGAACTACAAAGCTGAAGTAAAGCGGTTGGAGGTTCTGCTTTCCAAAACTCGAGGAGGCATGGCGACAGTTGCAATGGCGAGATCAAACAGTGTTTTGCATGGTTCAAAGAGAGCGTCGCAGATTATTCGCAATGGGATCGGCACCATTAAGGAAAGAAACGATGTCGACAGAAACAATGTAACTCTCGAAGCAGTAAGAAATAACCGCCAGCTGAACGACGATCGATGTAAGCAGAGAATCATTTAAGCACTTAATATTGACGATAACATTACTAATTACTTCGTTCAGACAAGGAGCCTTATCAGCGCAAAGATAAGCTTGATGGTCCCGTACTTGCTGCATTGACACCCCCGGCAAAACTTGAAAGCCAAAGAAAGAATAAACGTATTCTGGGCATACAGCCATTA
>Ga0247734_1000735_pt1 | contig 27174 bp, 19 predicted proteins | sample UWRJL103311B2_FD_180933 | JGI IMG/M metagenome (GOLD analysis project Ga0247734, IMG submission 180933) | Plant litter microbial communities from Arlington Agricultural Research Station in Wisconsin, United States - UWRJ-L103-311B-2 | ecosystem: Environmental > Terrestrial > Plant litter >...
CTCTGTGTGAGACGATGAGCAATATGTCTGCAATACGGCCTCTCTTAAGATGCAGAAATGCCAATCTGCGGCTGCGCCAACTACAAGGACTCACCACATCAATTAATTATGTGCGGAGTTATTCTCAAGAACATGCAAACCATCTTGGGAACGATCATGTGAGGATTGTTGAAGTTGGACCTCGAGATGGACTGCAGAACGAGAAGAAGTCCATACCTTTAAGTACTAAGATTGAGTTGATAGAAAGACTGTCTAGAACAGGATTGACAGACATTGAAGCTGGTTCGTTTGTAGCTGCGAAATGGGTGCCTCAAGTAAGACGGTTCCCGCGTTTCTAATGCTACTGATATTAATATTCTGATAGATGGCAGCTTCCGATGAAATATTAGAGCACATATTAACAAATCCACCAAAATCACCTTTCCCGATCGCATACTCTTTCCTAGCACCCAACGCCCGTGGGCTAGATAATGCAAGATCCATACTGCAACAACACCGACCAGCAGTTTCTCCCTCCAACGACGACTCAAAATCCAAGCCCTCTGTTGAAATATCCGTGTTTGCTGCAGCTACCGAATCGTTTTCGCAGAAGAATTTGAATTGCGATATCGAAACCTCCCTTCGACGATTCAAAGACGTTATACAAGGTGCCAAAGCAGACGGATTACGTGTGCGTGGCTATATATCAGTAGTACTAGGTTGCCCATTTGAGGGCCGGGATGTTGATCCTCAACGCGTAGCAGCTATTGCTACAGATCTTCTAGAAATGGGAGCCGATGAGATATCCTTAGGCGATACTACTGGAATGGGAACTGGGCCTTCAACAAGGGATTTATTGAAAGCTATGCATGCGGCTGGGATTCGAAATGAAGACATAGCTTGTCATTTCCATGACACATATGGTCAAGCATTAGTCAATACGGCTGTAAGTTTGGAACATGGGATTAGAATATTTGATAGTAGTGTAGGTGGACTAGGTGGATGTCCGTATAGTCCTGGTGCAACTGGAAATGTGGCTACGGAAGACATGGTATACTTTATCGACAGCATTGGGATGAAAACAGGAGTGGACTTGGTGAGTCTGGCTGAAATTGGAGACTGGATCTCTGGAGAACTAGGGAGACCGAATGCTAGCAGCGTGGGAAAGGCAATCTTGGGAGCGAGAAGACGAAATTCATCGTCCTAATTAGTGGAACGCACTGAAACTACATTCAATCTATCTGATCAGGGAAATTTTAATATGTGCAGTCGTACTATGATCAAACTAATGGTTGATTTGGTAAAGTGGTGGGGATGAGTGGAAGAGTGCATTACTACCATTGGACTGTGCTCGTGTATAGAAGGGTTCCGATATAGGAGAGCAGGTTTTGGGTGCATGAGAGAGAATGCTGCCAGACTATTTTTGATTAGGTTGAAGAAAGTGTGGTATAGGTATTCAAAACGAGCAAAGTTAGTATTTTAGGGGAAAGTGATATTTGAATGATGCAGTGGACATATCTCAGGAATTTGGTTTCTTCACTTGATCTTCCATTGGAATCGAAAAGAACTTGAATGTTAGAAAGTACTTGGAAATCATTGTGTGGATGAGGATGTCTCATGCTAGTTATTGAACGCTGAGATTGTTTGCTCCACTATTGTGCCCACAAACAGTTGGATCTCTTTGAACCCAGCTAAGTGTTTCGAAATCGAGACCGCCCAGTTGCTCAAAACCCTCCAAACATACCTGAACTCACTTGTTGACGAACTATTTCGAATTTGGATAAACGCCTTTCCTTCTGTTAAATCCCAATCTATAGTAAATATCCAGAAGCACAGTCCAATAGCTAAATCGTTATAATCCGGGTATAAGCTGTCTGATAGTAGCGGGATCTAAATATGCTCTGTTTCTTGTCCCGTGTGTCACAATTCTCGGATTGCTTGCAATAACATCCACCTGTTAATATTAGTAAAACCACCTATGACACTCACTATTTCATACCTCTTTCACAATCTTATTCATCTCCATCTTACAATTCCGTCTCGCCTGTTGCAATCCAACAAGTGTTGCCGGATATGGCTTAAGCTCTGTGCTAGAAGTAGTTCCAGGATTCTTTGGCTCTTCATACCCAGTTGGGGCTCCATCAAATTTTGCATTTGATTCTATGCCATATGAAACTACACCCGGGCTTTCAACTTGTGGCTGGAGAGCGACGGTCTTTGTGCTTGCGTGTTTGAACGCTGCGGTTTCAGTTAAAGTTTCTTGTCAAGAGCGAAGCATGGCTCACCGTTTTCTATTTGCCTCCATATATACTTGTATTCGAAGTAGTCGTCTAACAGCTTATTCGTGTATGGCTTGACAGGATCATAGTCCAAAAGATCTTTGCCATCGGTGAGTTCGCGATAGCATTCCAGTGCAGTGTATTTTGTCAAGGTAGCGCTGGGCGATGGCGTTAATCATTTCGCTTGCTCGTATTATTGATATCTTTGGCACTCACTGAGTTCTTTGTGGACACAATGCGACTTTGTGTGGGAAATTTATAGCAGCTTCCCGAACGGCGGCGACTGTCCATTCAATGTCTGCAGGATCTTGAGTCGTATCTCCAATCCAGGCAACACTTGACTAGATTAGTAATGTCACCATCTTGGAATGTCTCAAGTACCTAATAGAAACTGAAACTCTTCCTTCATCTAACAAATCTTGAATCTGATGTTTGACCGAAGCATTATTAACACTTTGCAGATTCTCAAAATCCGATTGAACAGCACTTTTCACGAGGGGAACATCATTTGTTGAAATTACTCCTATAGATAGAAGAGCAGTAAACTCCCCTCCTTCAATAAAACCAGACACAAAGGAATCGCCGTATACTTCCATGAAATCTGATGGTTTGATGCCTGGAATTTTCCGGATTTGATGCAAATTGTTGGCTTCCAGATGCTCGTTTATAACTTTCACCTGAATTAGATAATTGAGATCACTTCCTTTCATATCTTCCAGGTTAACAAAAGCTATGTCATTCAGTAAACCAAGTCGAAGGGGAATCAAAGGGGGTGCGCTAACCACCAGAAGAGCCATCCAAATTCCCATTTTCTTTGATCACAACAGCACCTAAAAGAATCAGCATCGGCCATAAACCAGATGGGCCAACCGGCCATACCGCTAACATTCATTGCACTCGTTACATCAGCAATGCTATCCACGAATTTTGAAACCAGGACCACATTCTGATCTGGTCCTGTTGATCTCTTTACGTTCTGGAGCTCATTGTCACCATTACCTCGCTCTGGATCCTGCTCTACAGCATCATTGATGCACAGTTGCTGAGTATATGAATTGAAACTATGGGCTCCAGATCAGATTATATTACACACAATAGAAGTAAGTGACAACTTACCCAGCGCCGATGCTTATAGTCAGATTATATGGTACTAATTGCATTGCCATGGTAGTCTTTGACAAACAAGACAACTATTTATATCTTATTTACTGGAGGGTAGCTTTTCTGTCGAATTCGAGAGAGCCTCCTCGAAGATTTAGAGCAGCATTTGTGAACCGTAGAGTAAATGTTATTCAACATTACAAGCCGTGGGAGTCAATCTCGTGAGCCAGAAACAAATGCGGAGGTTGTGCTTCCGACGTCCCCTGTCTCTTTAGGCGAGTTGCGATCTCGCTTAATGCTTCTTAACTCCGAACGGTCAACAAAGCCCCTATTGTGGATCAATGGTGATAGGTAAATAAAGTTGGAGTTCTGGGTAGTTTGGCTTTCGATTCCGGTTTGGATTAACATCCTACCCGATAGATAGAATATGAATATTTCCGAAAAAATACAGGTTTGCAATCATTCAGACCTAGCACCATAAGAGATATAACATCCCTCATTAGAGATTTGCGGAGTGAGTTTGAAGCTAGAACACTTAAATCTGTAGCCACGTTTACAAGGCAATCACAGAATAATAAATTTTGTGTCTCTGAGCAATTTTTGATGTGATATGTCTGAATCTTAAGAATCTTAGAAAATTTTCAGCTCTGATAGCCATGAGTATGTACTGTACATAGGCTAGATTTGTGGAAACCAAGCTAACCAACAATCCAAGACATCAGAGCTTACTCGGATTTATATGGGAACTGGTAATGGACCTGTCAATATCATTGTTTCCACAGTCATCAAAGCCGAACATATAGTTCCCCTGCTGCTGGAGTATAAATCCAAAGGCAGATCTAATTCTACAAGGCATGAGCTTGCAGAGAGACGAGCTGTGACTTCGTGGCAAAAGATCGAAGTGTTTTCAAACCAACGCGAGGGTCGCTCCAATTACGTTACAAAGACATAAGATAGCAAAATAGCTTAGCTGAGCATTCTATTTGAATCAGATAGCAGAATGAATGCTGCAAATGCTGAGAATGAATGAGAATGAATGGGCCGTGTTGCCTATGGGCTTGTTGGTGTATGCGACTAGAGCTTCGTAGCTCACATTATACCTAGCAAGCACCTTGTTTGGTATATTGAAGCTCATGAATCTTTCTTTTCAGCGAATTCATCTATCCAAAGTCGTAACTTTACATCCTACTTACAGTACTTATTGAAAACCAAAAAACTTTTACTCATTTTTCATACCATTTAAACTTCACCATCTCGAGATGTTCCAATGCAGATATAGCAATAAATCGAACTTTTAAATTTAAGAATAGGTAATAGAGAATACCTGTAAACTTAAGGAGGTTGAATATGTTTCTTTAGGATTTTTTGAAGTATGAAGGAGAGACATGGTTAAAAATGTGATAAACTTTGTTTTGAGAGTAACGGCAGGGGCTGGCAAATACTTTTTTATCCCGAAGCAGCGACCTTGAAACGCGACTGGTCCGCATAAATTGAATAGCTTTGCTCAGATTTCATGATTTAAAACAAGGAATAATTGCGTCAGGTTTCATTGGGAAATCACCTTCTACACGAACTAAGGTATTCGTGGTAATGTATCATTGTACTTCAGTTTTAACAACAACTTTATCTTGTTAAACATTCCCATGCTTTTTCTTTCATCGCTCTCGAGTAACTCAGCATCTATTTTGTCAACAAAATCAATATATTTTTCAAAATAAGATTCAAAGATCAGGCAAGATCTCATTTCCCCCCTTGAGATGATAGACACCTTCTAGCTTACTGGCAGATGAAAAGATTTATTGTTTAATAACATGTTATGTTTTAATGATTTTGAGAAAATAATTTAAGGCAGCAGTTTGGTTTTGAACAATTTTCCAACGCAAAATGATTTAGAAATTTTCAAAAACGAAAAAACCATTTGCCTATTATTTAAGTACAATCAATAGATTAATGCATCAAACTATTGAAATGTGACATAGTCACCCAGCAGGAGGAGTTAGGAAATCTTTAAGGATTGATCTGCATAATCCTTCTCCGCGATACTCTATTGTCTCATAACAGCCGAATGAAACAATTATAAGCAATGCTTTCAAAATCTTGCTAGTAGTCTACTTCAAAGTTCTATTTGTATGTTATAAGCCAATTAGGTGGCTGAGCTATGACCGAATACGCCTTGCACATCAATAACATGGGATTATTGCAAGCAGTACAGTATAAGATAAACTCAAGGCTAAATCTTAATATTTTGGATTTTGATTGAAAGTAGAAAGCACCACTCAAGGCGAGACAGTGAGATAGCTGGTATGAATTAATCGGCACCTAATTCACCTCTCAACTAAATTCCTGCTCTATCTTTCTTCTTTTTCTCACCTCCAATATACTACTTCTCTAAGTCTGCTTTGTTGAGCACCTTTACTATTGGCTTTCCATGTGAATCTGCGCTCACAAGCTCCATCCTATCCTGCTGAATCTCCCTAGTTAAGCCCACCCGCTTATCTCGTCGTTCAGCCTCCAGCTTTGCCGCTGTCACCGCCTCTATTAGCTTATCCCTTGCCACTTGACCCAATCCTTCTCGTACTTCCTTCTTCCACGTTTCTGCGCCATTGAAAACAGCGCCGTCCTCCGTTCCCCAAATCTGGATCTTATATCTGAGCATAGGGTGTGTCCCATCCATCTGGTCACAGACAATTGTAGGGCTGAGGCTGTCCATTTTAATTAGACGAGTTGGAACATTTGCCTCATTGATGTCAAGCTCGAAGAACTCCTCCCTCTCAGATTGGCGGGATTTGGGAGGCTGTGCGAAGAAACTATCAGAAATCTTGACAAAATACCCTGTCGCGGTCTCAGCAGCTACTTTGATTTGAATGAGGGCTGTGACACTGCCAAGACAACCCATGAGGTATTTTTGTGGGACGACCTCAATACTGGTTTGCTGGGTGAGGCGAATGAAGGCTTCTAGTGGCACCTTGTGGCTCTCTGGGATGAAAGCATCGCGAAAAAGGTTTGATGCGGAGCTAAGACGGCAGCAGAAGACCGGGTTTGGAAAGTCATTGGGTAATGGGGTTGATCCGCTAGTTGCAGAGTTCATATGATTTTGAGAAGACATCGTAATTGGGCTGGTTGCTTCCTACTCAGGATGGAACTGATGAGATTGTGAAAGTTGGGTTGTTTTGTAGGTTTCAAATTGGTAAAGGATCTAGAAAAGAAGGATTATAATTTAAAATAACTTTTCGCTTTTCAATTTGTGGGTACCAATAAAGGGTTTGCTAGCTCCTCGGATAAAATTATTATATTTCTCTCGGCAAGGCTTGTAATATTGTTAACTGGGAGATAATTATCATGTTGATTTATATGTTACGATGGTGAAAGGATATATCTATATTTCCAAAACTAATAAGTGATTCAACCACAACTTCTAAGAACTAATGATATGTCAATTTGGGTTTAGCAACCCTTTGAAGAGTAAGCATAATGTATTTTGGGGTATTGACTTGAGTATAAATCACTAGATGCAAGGAGTTAACACAAAGCCTAATAATATTGTACTGTAAAGAAAACACTCCAACATTGGTTAAGTAAAAGGCCACCAGAATTGTATTCTGACACACTGGTAACTCTTATACCACGATAGAATCATTTTATAATGCTGCGCTCTCGTATTTAATCTTTATTATGTAGTTATGAGACTTTATAATAGTATTAGGAAGAGAGAAATGAGGCAGATAGTCTCTTTGACTCTTGTGTTGAGGTGATCTTCGAACTTTTGGAATAAATTATGCGAGACTCCGGGAAACAATACTTCAGCTTGTGCTTTTGATTTAAAATCACAAGTAACACTTGAGACATATCAGTAAATCAGACATGCTATCTAAAATATGAAGAACTATAAACAAAACTTGTTATCCAGCCGTAGTAGTCAATATTTATCTATATCGCTCCAGGGGCACTGCCTAATGAATGATTTATACCCAGGCATTCCCATACCTACCTACATATAGTAGTTTACTTATCAATATTAATCAGTCAATAGGATTGATTTCCGGTTTCTGACTTGGTTTGCAACCATCTCATCTTATCGCACTTTCCACACCTCAACACTAAATCTCTCCTCTCAACCATAACATTCATCTGCAATCGCAGGTGGTCACCAGCATTTGCTTATCTGAATCTATCACCCAGACGTTCATTGGTTTATCACTTAATTGTTTTCTTTAAAACTGCATGCTTGGCACTATGGCAAATATGCAAATTGTGCCGTAGTTCCAGCAGCCCCCTCGGGTAACAATTTCGGAATTGGCTAGGATTAGCTGCAATATCTTAGACTTGCGGCAGTCTATTTAGCCGTTTATTTGGCATGTTATTTATCAGCGTTCGAGTGTTAGAATCATAAAAGTCTTCGCTCAAGTTGTTTGTTAAACTTCAAGTTATCAATTCCCCGAAGTTCAGTAACGTGATAGTTACAATGCACCGTCCTACTCTCCTCACGATTGCTATCTTGTGGGCCACTGGTGCTCAAGCACAACAAGCAAGAATGATGCGCTTTGCTTGTTCCCAACTCGTTATTGAGCGTCTTGATCCTCTCGTAAATCCTGGTGTTATCGGAACTCCACATGTTCACCAGATAGTTGGGGGAAACTCATTCAATGCTACCATGGAACCTGTAACTTACGACTTGCCAACTGAGTCCACTTGCACAAGTTGTACATTCAGCGAAGATTTTAGTAACTACTGGACAGCATCGCTGTACTTTAGAGCTCGGAATGGAACCTTTCAGCGAGTACCCCAATTCAAAAATCAAGGACTGACCCAGAATGGTGGAATGACGGTATATTACATATCTCCCTATGATGGAATTAGCAATACCACAGCGTTCAGACCAGTGAGTATTTTTTCGAAATAATTTTCATTTAATCAGGCACCGTCAATCTTGTATGATACTTGCAAGGCTCAGAAAACATAGTTGGTATTTCTCGAACCCTATAAATGACAACTTGGAATGATAACTTGAGATCATTCCTTTTCAAGTTATATCGAGTACTTTATCTAAGTTATTTTAGGGCTTTCGAATGCTAGCTGGTGATCCAACTCTAAAGGGGACAGAAGGAGAATCTCGTGGTATTTGCCACCGGTGCTTCGAGGGAGAAAATTTTGAGCCGTTTGGAGGCGCACCATGTACCGGAAATGACACAACTAGGTTTCCTGACCACTTCTGCCCCGGTGGTATTCGTGCCCAAGTGACATTCCCTACTTGCTGGGATGGTGTGAATCTTGACTCTCCAGATCATCGAAGCCATGTCACATACGCTACTATTCCATTCGAGCCGTACGCAGACCCTGTTGTGACCCGTCCATATACACCAGAACTACAGCGAGGCAAATGTCCAGAAACCCATCCTGTTCACTTACCACAATTGATGTACGAGATCATGTATGATACTAGACCTTACAATCACAAAGAACTGTGGCCTGAGAATGGGGACCAGCCATTCATATATTCATTCGGCGATGAGTAACTTTTCCCATTGACTTCATAAAGTCCAGAACTAACAATTTATAGAACTGGTCATGGACAACATGGAGATTATGTTTTTGGATGGAAAGGAGATTCCCTTCAGCGTGCACAAGACGCCCGCTGTAACAATGATGTTTGCGAAGGCGTTCTTCTCCGCCAGTCTGCAGCAGATTCCATGAAGTGTACTATACCACAGACAATGAAAGAAGATGTCGATGGTAATGCATGTAAGTGAATTTTATAACAGCAGGAGGACAACTGCTAATGTAAAACGTAGGGTTACCTAGGCTACCTGGGCTGATGCCTACAAACTGAGATCCAAAATGTGAATCGAGATGTAGTCAGATTTTGCAGCAGCCAATACCTATATATGTTTTGAAAAAATGTAACAGCTTCCTTTTTGAAAGAAGAATTGTTATTTGAATTAGTGGGAGACTTCTGTAGAAGCAGAATGGAACATACTTAGATAAATATTTGCCATTCGCATAGTCATGATAGGGCTATCCTTTACCTCGTCAATAAAGTGATCAATATACGCACTAAGTGTCAGATATGAGAAAACTTTACTTATTTTAATGGCCTTAGAATATGTGGGAAGCATCTAAATATTGTTTTTAGAGCCTTCTGAACATAACTAAATCTCATTAAGCTCTGCAAATGCTCACAATCAGTTTGATCCAGAACGAATTGATCCAAATATGCATGATTTCATTTCGAACATTTAAGATAAAGATTGTTTCTAGGCACCATCACAGTCACAACAAGTATCTAACTACTAGATCGTCGCCTATCCTGAAATAATTTGGCATATTATGCAAATGATACTTGGGAATTCGCGGAGTCTCCTTTTTGGCGACAGAAGTGTGGCTATACCTATTCATCAAACATGTACAGCATTTCACAAACTTAGGTTCATCTTCTGGTATATTTTTATCGTCCTACCTTGTGTGCTAGCGCTTCAGTCTTAATTACTAGTCTATGGCTGTTCAGAAACTAAATGTAGGTAGACGCTAAAAAGTTTCTTTGCTGGAGTCAAGGACTATCAAAAGTGCGGCTGGAAGCCACTAAGAATTACTTCAATCTAACCATAAGGAGAGGCGAGTTCGTCCCTAGAAACTACAAGAATGCTTCAAAAGCCTGCTTGTTGATCATATATATCAATGGGTTCTGTTTAATTGATAACAACAATTGAGTTTGTGACCTTTCTTGGGTTTAGAATTAAATAGACCAGCCGTATCAGACCTCACAAAGGAAATCTGCATGTGTTGAAAAGTGTCTGATTCTTCTTAAAGGCTTAAGAGACTTCTTATCTAAATATACTAGTTTGATATAAGGAAAGTGCGTTGGACGTTGAGTCCAAACGCCAAAAGCGTTATGTGGACGACGAGTCCTCCCAAGCCGTGAACCCCTTTTTAAGCGAAACTTCTCCACTTATTCAGAGTAGCAAATCTTTCGTTAGAAAAAGGAACATCTCATTGTAATTGTTTGTTTAAGCTAGGAAGAGAAGTTAACTCTTTTAGTCTTTTCACCTTGGCTTCAAAGGGTGAGATAATGGTGGCTACATTAACACGATGGTGAATACAGCTATGCTCAAGAAAATATAAATATTCACTACTATGCCAAGACTTTACTAACTCCGATATATTATTCTTCAGTCTCTACTCTTTTCGCCTTACGCCTTTCGGTTCGAGCTTGGACGCGTGTTACTAGCGCTGGTGTTTTTTCTTTTACTATACCATACCAAACCAATTGTCACCCGAAGCCTGACCTTCCTTGTTGATACACACTCACAAATAAAATTCGCACTCCGTAGGTCCTAACTCTTATTTACTTTTATAAGATACAGGAAATCAGATATGGCGACCAATAAGACAACCGAAGTTACCACCAGGGCCACTACCGGAAGTCTTATTAGTGAAACAGAACCTACCAGTGCTACCTCTGTCCTGAAGAATCTAGATGCAGTTGCAGCAGGGCCTGCAGTTGACAGGAAGAAAGTGAGGAAGGCCCGCGTAATGCGCGATGTCATCCCTGGAAAGCGTCTTCCTCGTGTTGTCAATGGCGAGTTCGTGGGCAAGGCTTTGCAGTCTTCGAGGCCAATTGATCTTCCAGTTCAAAGTTCATCCTTAGCTGGTGATAACATCAAGTAAGTGTTCCTAGTTATTCGGCCAATTCAAGAGGTTACAGAAGCTATTGGGTCTAGAATTCTGTTCCACCCGAGAATCGGCTACCATGACTTAGGCTACCGCTGATGCTACTATCGAGTTTAGTGTTCCAGCATCGAATGATTCAAACCACACACTAAATATTTCTGCTCCAGAGAGCGTTTCTGCATCAATAAACGCCAGCCCAGGCACTCTTACTGTGAAGCCCCTGAAGGAAGTTCTATGCTGCGGCCAAGCAGTACACAAGAACAATGGAATGTACATGGATAAACATCAGGAGATCATGCACAAGATTATATTTGAACGCAGCGGCAAGCTTCCTGATGGCGTCATCGTGAGTAACATCTTTGCAAATACTTCGAACCTTAACCACTATGCGCTGCAAACTTTATGTAGTGTTGATGTTGCCCTTCTATGTAGGTACTAACAACTTATCAAAGCAGAACACAAAAAACTCTGAGGTCCCATGGGGTGATGTCGACATTATAATGGGCATGGCCACTATACACACTAACGGCAATCGTTTAGCACGGCTTTTCGCATATTATTTCAAGCCGAAGCTGCATCCTAGGCAGCTTGTCGAGATTACTGGTACTCAACCTCCAATGGTTAGCTGGGCTGACAAAGAAGATCTTGAAAAGGAGTAAGTCTTCCATTTCTTGGTATCAAGCTGCGATATTGATCTATGTTAGGTGCTTGATTCGAGCCAGAGGCACCAACGTTACCTATGCTTGTCCCATCCATACTGACACCACCCACTTTCTCTATCATGTCACATACTGGCGCGGAAACAAGCTACAGGGGTTTTGAACTATGGGCGAACATCTAGGAGTAGAAAGGGATATGATCAAGGCAATTTTGAACCAATTGGAGCAAAAGATGAGACTTCTACACTGTTTCTCAGTGAATTCTTCCAAGTTTATATCATTGAAGAACGATTCTCAATATGTTGAAATTTTTAGCACATGGGGAGTTTAGAAGGAAGGGAAATGTAATATAACTGCGGTAGAGGCTCGTGCTATTGAAACCTGGACAATCCAAAGGCATTACATGCTACGTAATCAGAACAGCTTAAAAGGCTCCGTATTCCTCAAACATCAAAACACAGAGAAGGAGGTTGATTCTGTCATTGTCCATTGATTTCCATTTGACATGCTCCTTGATCTTCTCTTAATGGCTCCCCCACTCCCATTTCACCAAGTCCCTGATTAGTTCCCACTTCCAAATATCGCTCATAGTACCATCACTATTTCGTGGACAGCACTGAGCAGTACTCACCGTAACCTCGTAATTACATCCCCCTCAGGTCTCGTAGGCACCACCTTACTTTTCATTAGGGCCGGCACCGTCATCCATTCTTTCACCGTCTCATTTCCGCTGTCGATAAAATGACAAATGACTCGGTCACATCGTCTAATTTCTTCATTAATTTCGCTGATGAAGCCGGAATGTCGGTCTTGGGAGGCTTCGTTGAGCTCGATATCGGTCCACGCTTGCCCATTCTTGGGAGGATACCATTTCTCGCAAACAACTTGAAGGTAGTGGAAGATGAAGCATTCGATACTTGGTGCAGCCTAGTTGTAGTTTTAGCGAATGTTGAAACTCTAGCTCACCTAGATAGGTACAGACAGGTGATGTATTTGGCACTCTAGATCCGGGGACCAGAACTCTCACTGGCAAGAATGCGGACTACCAAAATTTATAACAAGCGACCAACGAAGGGATTTGAACTTACACCTAAATCGTTCCGACGGTTCAAAGAAGGCCTGTGCAATGGAAAGCTCTCACAATTTGTTGCAACCCAAGTAACAAACGTGACAATGGTATGCGAGTGAGCATTTACTAGATCCATAGTTGGCGTACGTGAGAACATATTGAAGTCGAACGGCTTTAGATAGTAAGTACTGTTTTGTTAAGGCTCGATGAGATGGAGTATTTGTGCAGTTCGTCTCGCGATAGTTGGCCTTGATTTTAAGGGACGAGGGTGGGCAGGTGCAAGGAGGACGAAAGCCCACATGGTTAATGAGGTAGTAGCTATTCCTTTTTAGCGGCGAGCACTAAACAATTGGAACCAGGGATATGAGAACTTACGCGCTTTACAATTTTGTGTACTTCGTGTTATAATTTCCTGTTAGGAAGCAAATCATAGGCTCGTCAATTTGAAAACATGACTAAAGGCGAATGTAAACCACCAGCCTCGAGACTTGGTCTCCCAAATTCCAAGAGGGCTGGACTATATGTTTCCAATCTTAGACATTTATTTCTAATTCTTTGGCTCTTGAAGTATCAGAATAACTTTGACGCAATGGGGCCGTAGAGTACAAGCATAGCTAACTATTTACTATATTTGGTGCACATTGTGTTAGTGCATGGTTTCCGAGTCTAGGAACTTGCTTGCTGCGAAGAACTAGCAGTTTCACAATTTGTAACGATTTACAGCCTCCCAACGATACATATTCTTGTGGTAGCTCCTATTTCCGCCAGATTCAAGATTTTGATTGGAAATATTGACGATGAAATGTATACTTAGTCACGTACTACTTACTAGCCTAAATATGGGAATATGTAGAACTGTCTAATAATATTACTGGTGAATTAATACAAGCTCTTAGAATTGAGCCGCTCTCCGGGGTATAATTTCCATCTTACAGAAGCCTTAAACAAATCCCAACCGCCCCCTAAAGTTACTCCATTCCTCAGAGTCTACAATCTCGACTTCTCTGCCACTTGCGCCTTTCCTCTCCCAGTCAGGTAAGCGCAATTGTACCTTTGCTGCAGCAGACCTCTTTATCATACCAGCGCCTCTATTGGCATCACGCTGCAACAGAGCCTTGCCCTTTCGTTCTACATCTAAGCGCCAGCTGTTCCATGTTTCCCAACCTTCTCGTTGCTTGGCGACATGATATTGTGGGCTGCTCTTCGCAGGCCGCCATGAAAGGCGATCCTCGGGCATATGAGATAGATCGTATACCTTTGCTGTCTTAGTAAGGTTGAGAAGTTCATTCAGAACATCATTTGCTTCGGCGGCTACCAATTCCTTCCGCTGTTCTTCCTTGGTCTTGGCTTTGCTGAGAGGAGTTTCAAGCCAGGCAAGTGATTGATGATCTGTAAGACGTGCACGGCGGCTGTCTTCTCTCAAGTATCGAACTGCAGCTTCCAAAGACTCGATCTCAGTTTTCAAAGCCTCCATCTGCCGGGCGGTCGCTACAGCTCGTTCTTGGCCTGCCTTCGAACCAGGAGCAACGACACCCATGGTTTTTGCATCTTCGGCTAGCTTCCTTAATTTCTCGCTCTCAGCTTCTATCCTAGAAATTTCCATAGTTTGGCTATTAACAGTCTCGTTGAGCGCTGCTTCTTGTCTCTTAGCCTCTTCGATCCTCCTTTCTAATTCGTTAATGCGCTCATTCTTCTTGGTTGCGTCACGCATACGTGACTCAAGGAGTTCGATTTTGACAACATATTCTTCCAAAGTTTGATCTCTCATCGCAATCATGGTAGCACGCTCATGGTTATCCTCTCGAAGCCGGCGCAACTCTTCTTCAGCATCTACCGATACAGTTTTTGAAGATTTAAGCTCACGAGAGCGAAGAACCCACGGAGCTGGTGCTCGTTCAAACTCTTGAGTCATCTCAAGGTCAGAAGCCATGGTCGCGAGATCCGTCAGTGATGTTGTGAGTGTGCGAACTTTATTGAGATACGTAGAGAATATATCAGACTCGCTAGATGCGAACTGCATGGAAGTAGTACGATGAATGGTACTTTGGACTTCTAGGTAAGTAAACGGTTCGGCTCTTCCTTCCTCGTGAAGCAGGGCATGCAGGTCGACGCCGACGTGACGAGTGTAGTTAGCTAATTCTTGTGTTGAGGTCTCACATTGCTCGAACAATTGGATCGTGTCAGGCATGAGTGACAAGGAGCGGGTCTTTAGATCCTCAAGAGCACGGACCGCTTTGCCGATAATGACCTTCGCGCTACGAGTTTGGGTGATTAGAGTCTCGGTTTTTCTGCTAAAATGCTGAGCTAGCTCATCCTCGTCGCCCTGGCTAGGAATGATATTCTGAACCATTGCTTTAGTAACAGACATAGCAGCTGCCGCATTCTCCAAATGGCTCTGCATGACGAGAGTTCGCATGTGTATATCATCGGCATAGCTGGCCAAACTACTCGAGATATGCACCTCAGCAAGATGGGACATGAGTGCAATTGTTCTCTGCAGTTCATTAGCGCACTGCTTCTCTTTCAGCTCGTCGCGCCGAAGACCATCAATCCATCCATTCAGAGCCCTCTCCACTGGCTCAAGCTCATACAAAGCACCCTCATACTTCGCAAATTCTTCTGTCGAGCAATAGTTGATGGCATTGCTGAATCTATCGCACATTGCAGCAATCCAACACAATTTGTCCAGGACGTCGCAGGCGGCAAAAATGTCGTCCTCATGTCCCGTAGGTGGCGATCCGTTAACACGTTCTTTGACGAATCCGAGTAATAGGTTTGCCTTGAAAGCAACACGTTTGAACCGCAGCAAAGCTAAGACCGAATCCCTGTCGGCTTGGAAAGCATCTGGTAGGAATAACTGAACAATGGCAAGGTGCTCTGAAGCCTCCTGGGCGTCAAGTCTCCGAAGTTCAAGGTCGATGGTTTTGATTTGAGTCTTTGCAGCTGATACCTGGAGCTTCATGTTTAGATCCATCATGGCTCGGGATCGACTATTTAATTGCTCCGACTCCGTTTCTGTTACTGCGTGAGATGCCCGCATATCCTCAATGTCACTCTGCAGACTTGTCACAAGTTCTCTAAACCTTGAGAGTGTATACTCTAGATCCTCCATCGTCTGTTCCTGCTGTGTTGCGCGACGTGCCTGTTCAATGATGATGCTCTCTTTAAAGTCGATATCCTCTTGCATCTCCTTCTCCGTCTCAACGTGATTGATTTCCAGTTCGTCGTTCAACTCTCTCAAGCTTTCGAGATCTTCGATAGTGACCTTTAGCTCTTTGATCTCGGCTTCCATTTCCCCATTTCGGTCAGTGAGTTCGAGAACCATTATATCAGTAGCTTCCGTGTCTTCTAGTTGATCACGGAGGTGAGCAGCAAGAGACTCCGATTCTTCAAGTCTTCCCTTAGTATCGAGGTACTGGTCTTTGAAAGAGGTCAGATCTCGTATGTCTTGCTCTAAGGTTTTGATTTCGCCCTTCAGGTCAGACTCGGTTTGTTGAGTCATGTCTCGTAACCGCATCAATGCTTCCTTCAGGCGCTCATTACTGCGCTCCATCTGAAGCCAGCCTTGGCTAGACTTTTCCTCGATACTCATCTCACCACCTAATTCAGAGTTCTCCGCCTTCAACACTTCCACTTCCAATTCCAGTTCTTCTATTTTGAGAGCTTGTTCTTGCACCTGCACCTTGAATAACTCGGCCATTTCCTCAGCCATCTCTCGGTCTAGAGTCGCATTTTCAAGTACCACATCATGGTCACTTTGCATGGTTTCAACAGAATTAAAGAGGGCCTCTGCATCCTTCAACTCTTGCCTTAGTTTCTTAAGCTCTTCCTGCTGGGGCTGATATTTGGATTGCATCTTCTGGATAATGCTCTCGAACTTGTCTCGATCTGTTTTGATCTGCTCCATAGCTTTCAGCTTATCTCGGTCTTCCATACGCTTTTTGTCCATTAATCTCAGCTTCGTCTTGAGGTCTTCGATTTCGCGACTGGCTGCAGTGCTAGCACCATGATTCCGCTGAGCCATCGGGGAGGCCGTACTTTTGCTTGAATTTGGGGAAGCTTGCTGCCGATCTGTTGCCGAAGTTCTTGTGAGCGCAGGGCTGACTGATTTCGGAGAGAAGCTGGTTTGGTCACTTGGCCCTTCATCGCTTCTAGCTGGTGAATCTCTATCATCCTCTTCGGTATCCTGTCCACTTTTCTCGCTTCCTCTAGTATTGCTAAGTTGACTCCCAATCGACCTCACTCGGTCTGTGACTGGCCGTACTCCAAGCCTAGGTTTTGGTGCCAAAGATTGTCGGCTATTTGGGGCTCGGCTGGGAGGAGCTGTTGTCCGAGTACCTATACCTAACCCTCCCGCTAAAGACTGTCTTTTCCCAGCGGGCCCCGGTGGCGGACCCATTGAAGTTCGAGTTCCCCCTGTACTTGGTCGCACTGGTTTTGACATAGTAACAGACGGTGCTCTTGTATTTGAAGGTGTGCCAGTTCGTGGGGTCGATGTAGATGATGTCGCTCCAGAAAGTTGTTTTGTTGGAGATTTGGTAGGCGACTATAATCATTAGAAGGGAATAAAGTGACAAGGAAATGGGGAATATTTACTCTCAGCATGCTTGAGGGACGAGATCTCGTCACAGGACTAGGGCTCACTGAGTTCACGCTCACTCTCTTCGCCGCTCCTACATCTGGCACTGAGCTCAAGCGTCGTCCAGTTCCCGTGCTTGCAACACTACTGGGCCTCGTAGGTTTCTTTGCGAGCACAGTAGCAGATTTTATGGGCTTCACTGGTGGTGGTGCTGAAGCTGTGACGGCTGGCTCGACGTATGCAACTGCTGCTGGCCGAACGAACATGCCCCTACCTGGTCCACAGTCGAAATACCTCTGGCCCTGAACACTCCCATCGTTTTTACCACTCTCATCATCCAGTTCCACCCCAATCCATTCTCCATGCTGGAAATGAGCGTCCCCTATGTACCGGATTGTGGCTAAACGACCATCTCCCAACTGAATTACCTGGCCAACAGAAAACTCAGCCATGGTGCGTAGATCGTCGAAATTTGGGTTCCATAAAGAATGGAGGTCCGCTGGTACGTGTAAGGCCAATGCAGATAATTTTGGATTGTTGGTGTGTCGTCGTCGCGCTTTGTTCGGTGGACGCGATGGAACAAATTTGTTGATGCCTCAGAATTGAGGCATCAGGCCTCCTACATCCATCCATCCTCCCTCCCACATCCAGCCTGTTGTTTTTAAACTTCAGATATAGTAATGACAGTTTCCTTCACTTTCTTCTTTCCTTTGGAATTCTTCAAGCCTGAGAAAAGGCTTCTTGGGTATCACTCAACTACTTGGGAAACCTCTATTAATTGACTCTAGATGAACACTTTGCAACAACTCTCGTTAAGAAGGTGCTGCGAACATAGCTTTGTGTCGGATTAATCTAGAACAATAAATAATTCCGGTTCAATCTCCATGATTGCTTTGTTGTTTAGATACTTGGTCCATTGTGGTTTCTTTTAAGCCAAACGTTGGTAGTTAGATTGACATAATAAGTTTCAGATTAGTAAAAGGCAATGAATGAGTCGGGTTTATTGAAACTATACTTCAGTTTGAGTTTTACAATTCTCAGTACGCGTCTCTTTATAAGTTTCTTTATCCAGAATAGTAAAGGCAGACTCAGCGCTTTAGGTCTAAATCATTATCGTGTAATTGATATCATTGACCCAGTTCTACACAAGTGCAGCGACTAGTGAAACGCCATTGTACTAGGTCTAACTATGCGTCTAGACTGCATTACATGATAAGGAGGAGCAATAGAATTCTTTACTAGACATCTCATAATTTCTTTATATTCCTCTTGAGTGCTTCGTGATAAGAAGAATTAGCATATGCTCAATTTGGTAACTTGAGTAATCAGGTAACAGCCGTTTCATATGTGGTACACCTACTTATCATAATTACGTGCCGTGCCTTCCTCAATTTTTGGTTTATATGTTGGAGAACGATACTCAAGTGCATTACTGTCCCTTAGCACATATCACCGAAGTGACGCTCACCTGTCAGGGATGAAAGTCCAGAATGAAATTATTTGCCTGATTTGTTAGTCTCATCACAAAATAAACTGAACTGCAATTGCATACTTAACTAGGAGGCTCACCCACCATGACCTCTACATCTGTTTCCTTCCTCCCAATATCCCCATTACCATCATCCTCTCAGTTACAAGTTTGCACAAATCACCAAAATGACTTCATTCCATCAAATGAACACCATGAATGGGGTTTCTGATGAATACCAAGAGCTATTTGAAGTGCTCACTCGTTCACACGCAGCACAAGAAGCTGCTTATGCCATTATGGCTGGCCTTGGCCTCTACCAAGAAATGGGGCCCTTTATGACAACTTATGAGTTTTCGAGAGCCTTGAAATCTCCTACTCCTTTATCAGAGTCACCTATACCCGCCTACTTTAGCTCTCCAGCAATGACTACACCTGAATTCAGGTCTCAATTTCCAGAAAAAATACCCTTTCGAAGATTAAGCCCCCCTATCATGACACCACCGCGCTTAAAAAGCTCTTCTCCAGAGAACGTACAACCGGGGAGGTATATGAGTTCTCTGATCATGAATCCAATACCAATGTCTCCCCAACAAGACATCCCACGGCTGGACGCTAGTACGAGAGATTCAGATGCCCCATCTATAACACAACCGGACATGAATCGCCGTACTCCAGAAAATTTGATTCCACTCCATGACAATCTATCGAGAATAAGTCGTGTCCATCAAGCCCAAGAACTTTCCACGGGCAACCCGACACCAATCCCACGCTTAAAACGTCGAACCTGCCGATACTGCCGCAAAATTTTCGACTCAAAGAGAAAGCATGACCTGCAATTGGGCGACTGCATACTTAAGAGAAATCGTTACCGACGTCGGCGGGGGTGGAGTCAATGGCCTACAAATCCTGATTGGCATCATCGATGGTAAGATTTATGGTTTGGCAGCACCATAATTCCATAGAGCAGTTCTTGGGGTCGACTTTTTAAATCATGTGTATTCGAGGTTTTGTGGGATATGTCTACTTAGCAGGAGATTGGATATAGATGGTATTCTTTATAGATTGGCAGTCAGCAAATGATAGACAAATACTTTTCACAGACACTTAGCTAGCGAATCAACTGAAGTATACGATGATTGGTCGTCGGAATCTGGGTAAGGAGCCGAGGGGGGCTACTATTTGAAAAAGTCGCAGGGCACGGATGATATATTTGCTTCCCCGACTCCAGGGGCGTCCATCCAATCGGCATTTTCTCCTTCACACCCTTTGACCGTTGGAGACAAAAAGCAAATACATCATCCAGGGTGATGATGCAGAGATTAAAGAGAAGACACCGTTCTGTAAGTGTAATTAAAGGTTTAAATTAGGACGGAATAGAGCAAAACCGTGTTAGATTTGTAGCATTGAGTTGCATTTTGACCTAAAGGGACTGTCCGGAGAACTATAAAGAGACGTTATTTTTGGCACCAAATGGCCAGCATTTTCTCAGTAAACTGTATGAATAATCCCGGCATTTTGGTCCTACCTAGCTTGGCAAATTTTAATACGAGATCTGGGTTTGTGATAGTGATGACTTGCAAGAATGCCGGTCTAGAAAAAGCAAATATTCAGGGCTACGCTTGTCAAGTCTGCCTCGTCCCTTCGCAACGCGACTCCTTAACTTAAAAATCTGATATTTCAAGATCTAGATCAGCACTCATATTCTTCCTTTCCAATAAGGGTTTCAACAATAAAAGCGGATGAACTAAAATCAGAAGGCAGTTCGCTGCCGGGAACGAGATGTCTTACCCATCGTCGTACCCATCGTCTGGCTCATCAGTGAACTTTATCTCCCCAGTCTGCATCTGTCAAATAAGCTAACACTCATTAGCTTTCGATTCAACGTTTCGAAATTAAAATCCTTGATTACGACCGTGCTCGAGTTTTCTATACAGAAGCTTTAGGGTTCGAGCTATGGCCAGAAATGAACAACCCACCGACTAGTTGCGATTTTTTGAATTTCAGACTGACCTACATTTCACCTCCTGGTTACTTTATGAAGCTATTCAAGAAAGGCAGAGCGGCGATTTTCATACCAGCCACTCAGAATTTGAAAGGATATCCAAGAAAACTCGTGGTAGAAGACCTTTTGGATACTACACAGCGAATCGAATCCGCTGGAGGTGAAATCTATCGGTATGGTTTGATACTTTCCCTTCCTGGTTTTGACTGTATCATGACTAATCGGTGATCTTTCAGTCCGACACGTCTTCTGCGACGATCTGAGGGACTGCAAATGCTGCTCATCTCCGACCAAACTTTCTTTCAGGATACAGAGGGCAACATTACTGAGCTTTGTTCATCTACTGTGGCACCTGATCTATCCAGATCGCGGTCTCATATATCGGATTCATTTTCCTCCGATATGAGTCTAACTTGAAATTTCCGACACCGTAGATAGAGAAGCCCAGCTGGTTTTGGAATCAGGATATCCCGTTTCTTTGATGGAATAGTTTGACCTTTTGGTCACTCATACACAATTACTGCATCCTCGGTATTCCGAATGTGCCTGTCGTTGACATCGCCCAAAGAAAACGCGAAATTCGGCTTCTTTTTAGCACACATCAAAACTCACTGCATACCTCCAAGTAGTCTTTCCTTCTAATTTATTATCTGTAGAGTCCAACTGAAGTTATACCTCGGTGATCGGCTACAGACTGTTCGTCAAGTAGTTTTGACTAGAAGTATGGAGGAAGCTTTAGATGAGATAGGTAACATTTTTCAGTCAAACACGGTGGATCATCACACCTAAATTTGTTGTATATAACTCTGGTACCTTATATTGTTTTAATTTGTGGAACATCTCGAGAGCTAATCTCGTGGTTATGGGGATCACTTTTCTCTTAATCAAAGTATTTCCCCACAACTCCAAAATTATGTCTGGCACTCTGCTAGTATGCGCTCGCCTAACTTACAAAAATGAGGCTGCGGTACTCTGGCAGATGACTGGCTTTGTGTTGGTTCTCGGTGATGAGCTAAGCCACCTATCACCGCAGGCGTGAGCCAAGGCAGAATGTCAATCTCTAACTTGACCTTATCTTTCTACTCTATCCATCTATACCTACTCATGCTGAACAAAAGTAGCACTACAGCAAATCGATTGTATTATATTCTTTACTGAACAGAATTCTATCGAACTCCATATAACATTTCTAAACCTCGGATTAATAGCCGGTTATTCACATTGGGAGTTGCTATTTTCTGACATGACAATACCTCCAAATTATAGTTCCCATTTGGGGGAACACTTGGGGCGAGACGTACCCATGACCAAGACTCTGAAGACATTTACCTTGTTTCCACTGTTTCCCTATGAACTGCAGGAACAAGTCTGGATATTTGCAGCTCACCTACCTCGAGTTATTCCTTTGATCAAACAGGGATGTGCAAAAGATGACATGGATAACTATAATGAAGACTCTTTCGACTATCGGGAAAGTTCTCGCGATCTTGAACTCGCTGGCCGCAAGAACCTAAACTAGATAACGTTCGCTAAACTAGCAGCTGTTTTCTCTTGTTGCTACGAGTCTAGAATCCAAGCTTTGAAACATTATAAGCTATCCTTTGGACTCCAGATGGCAAAACCCATATATTTCTGTCCCGCAAGTGATGTAGTATTGTTTGCAGGCTTCACAGCCTTGGAAAGCTTTTTCGGGATGTCTCAGACGACTTTTGTTCACATTCGCTTCCAACACGGTTAGTCAGCGTCGCCGCTCTGCTCAGGCGCTATTCACCCTCTGCTCAGCCTCTGCTCAGGTTGCTCAGTCACGTTTCTGCTCCTTCTTATAGCGACTAATCATAATATATTTATAGCTCGGTTCTGTCTTGCAAGTTGTCAACTTTACACGATTATACTTAGGGGCACAAAGTCGGCTCCTTGGGATCCCGAACCAGCCCCCTTCTCTCTTATACCTTGAAAATACTAAATAGAATATGATGTCGCACTCTTTTGTGATCTTACCTTCTTCTACTGGACACCACCTATATGCTCCCTTCATAATATACCTGCTTAATCCGCAATATTGTTCTTCATAGTGTTCTTTTTTTTTCATTCCAAAAAAGATGGGTAGGCGTAAAAACCCTCAGGATTTTGTAAAAAGGGCTCAACAGAAAGGCTCTGAAGAGAATAAAAAGCATATTAATAGCAGTAAAATCCAGAAGAGTGTTAACAACAAAACTCGAAACGCCCGCAAAAAGCAAGTAAATATATTGTGTTGATCTCTTTAACAAGTCCAAAAGTGTCGTCCATGATGCTCTGCACGGACCCATTAAGAGGTCGACGTTGACTTGTTCCCTTAAAGCCCCCTGTAATTGTGGAATCAATCAAGGTTGGTCTCTACGCCTTTATCGTCAACGAATTGCTTGATATGTTCTGTCAACGTGACTAGACTGAGAGCCTAGATTGTAAATAGTTGATCAGTTGGGAGTGCCAGAATACAAATAGCTGTTTACTTAACCTCCTCTTAAAGGTTACTCACCTGCCTTTTCCACCAAGATACGCCTTGAAGGACCAACATGGGCTCAAAACTATCGGACGTTTTCTGATTGAGGATCCGTTGGCCAGAAATATTCTTAAGAGTCTTTGTCGCTGGTGCTGCCATCTTTGCTGCTGGTTGTAAGAGTGTTTTCGGGAAAGAGCTGGTACAATGTTGTCAAACCGTACGCTGGAAAATCAAAGAAGAGGAACGGGAAATACGCGTCAGAGTGGGCATAGAAGGAATTTATAATTCTGATCATATAAATGATTGAGAGTTTTAAGCATTATTAAGTTTAATGTACCTCATTACTTTTGTGTTTCAACAAAACTCTAAACGGGCTTCGGATAGCGCTATTTGTCTACCCCACTGATAGATCTCGAGCGGTGTATCCATATACTGCAGCTCTATAATCTAACCTTGCTCTACAAGCAGCTAGAAAATATGCCCTGGGGTTGAAGATATCAACAACTATGCCCTCATCTTAGCCTTATTGTAGCCCGTTTCACAAAAATGCAGAATGCGCACACTGATTCATATTATGCTTTCCAGGATATGAGAAAGATAACCCTAGTTTGAACACTCTCACATTTTGCACCCAGACAAATGCACATGATAAAGCTAATTGACATGTTGAGCTCAGTAGGTAGAGAAGTAAGAATGTGACAGTATCCAAAATCCCTACCCAGTTTGCGTTGGTCTGCACGTGTGCATTCGATGACAAAATTTAAGTACTTGGCACTGTATTTAAGCTTAATCTTACTGTCACACAAGCACGAGGCCGGAGTATGCTGAGTTAGCCTTCCACCTACACTGCAGTCACTATATCCACACCCCAAAAAGACTTCAACTTGTGTGCCTATTGTCGTTATTCGCACGCCATGTCATTCGACGTGTTGATTGCTGAATTGTGCTTGCTGTACCTAGTACCTTGATCTCTTCTCAAATCCGGATTTACCTCACTTGCAAGATATTGGCGCGTCTCTTAGCAGTAATAACCGCCGAGAGGTCCTTTCTGGCAAAGATCTTTGGCGATGCTTCTTCTGCACACCGTACAATCCTATCATTCCAAATAAATTACCTGGAGACCAGATGGCGAGATATAACGTAAAGAGATAGCGGAAGTTACAATACAAATACTGTACTGGGCGTGCTGAGACTAAGGTGTGATGTTTTGGAAGCCGCTCAATAAAGCTGATGGAGATAAGCTAAGTGCCCAGAAAAGCTGTCAAACAACCAGAACGTCGTCGATTAACAATATTCTAAGTAGGAACCTACCGGGAAAATATCACATATCATGGCGTGATAACCTAATTTTCGAGATGTTAATCAGAAGTCTAATAAAGCAAACTGATAACCCTGAAGCAAACTACTTGAGGATTATAGTTGCATATCAACCCAGCCAGATATGTTATTATGGACGAAGCAAACACCTTCGAAGGCTTTGGATGGAAAACAGGAGCCGAAGGATTTAATCGACCAATGGTCTGACATGACCCTACCAAGTTCTAGCCAAGATCCAGACTATCTTTTGAGAATCGAAAAGGGGATTTCATTTCACATCTGTAATATTTGTCGCCCTGAGTAGAACGTTTGATATGTCGTTAATTCAAAGCTTATAGCTCACAATTACATATAGGAATTTGCAAGAGCAGGGGATTTGAGGTAGTTATTGCTGGCTTCCTATGAAATTCAACTAATTAAAATGCTATACAGTCGTCATATGCGCTATCATCAAAAGCAAGCTGTGCTAGTTTATTGATGCGTACCACCGCCATGTAGTCTCCAACTCTCGTAATACAAACTTAAGCCAAGATATTCGCTTATGTATACACTTATCTATATCAAAATATGTGATAACAAAAATATGTAATTCACTCATGTGATTATGAAATATAGACGAAGGAGACCTAAGCTTTTCACGTTTGTTCAATCCCCAAACTCTGGATATCGTCGGTCGCCTCTCTGAAAGCTTGTAGCGCTTCTTTGAAGGTCTTTCGCGATGGATCCAATTTCACATCGATGGTCTTTTTGCCTGATATGGAAATTGCACGAGCAGCCACTTTCAACTTTTCTTCGACCTGGGTTTGCTTTTCGGAGCTGGTGCCCCTCGTCGTTCCAGAATCAACCCTCACTATTTCAAATGTCAGTATGCATAGAAACCGCTGAATAAGCATAGAAGTGTACTAAATGCTCCTCCGATCTTGGCAAGCTGTTCAAAGATCGTGTAAAGTCTCGTTGTTTCTTCCTCCGAAGGCGCGAAGCCCAGGCTCTTGTTGAAGGCATGGCTCCAGTCTCTTAACCTCTTAATTTATTGATCCCACTCTTTCACTTGCACCATTACCTCCTTGTCTTCATGCTGCTCTTTTGCAGCCTGTGCTTGAGCTTCGATAAATGATAAGTTAGAATACGAAACTGTATTTCCAAAGCCATCATCGCCATCTTTAAAAATTCGAAGTTATCCATAAGAACGAGAGGCTCTGGCGTAACTAGCGTTAAGTCTTGACTTAGATTGATATCATAAAGAATCTCATGGCAGCATTTCACCAAAAGATCGAATATTCTCTACTAAATTTCCAGGATCATTAAACCTTCCCCGGTTTAATAGGCCATTCGTGTCACACAATCCATCATAGCTTCGTCATTTTCATCCCAAGATACCAGATGCCCGTATTCCGCAGCCTTCTTTCTGTCAAGATACATGGTATGCATATTCAGGAAAGGGTAGAAGGTGCCATATTTGGCCATGCAGCCAGCAGAATCTTCTTCCTCTAGATCTTGGTTTTCTTCAGCCAGCGTTTGCGTATTATCTCTTCGTGCCTCTCTAATATCCCTCGTAGTTCTTTCCAGTTCGAAATTAGATTTACAGATTTCACTCGTGCTTCTTTTCTAATTTCTTCAAGACTAGTCTCTTTGGGTACTCCCAGGCTTGCCATTATGTCCTGCCAATTGTCGCTAGTGACTTCCGGGACGTTGGCTCTGGTGTTGGCCTGGCCCGACGGCAGGATGGGTAATCCATACTCATCTCGTTGAGATGGCTGCAATATAGAATCCATGGGGAAATAACAAGCGGTGTGTTGACTACTTCCTAGACAGTACAGTTACGCTACGGAAGATTTCTCACCCAACGTGTCTCTGAATATTTGAATGCGTCAGTGCATCAGCAGAGATTCGGATTACTAGAGATACCTGAATGACTAGAGTTCTACACTTAGCGTGATAGAGCGATATATAGAGAAACAGGATGGGAAGCAGGACAATCAATCAAATCCTTCTCATGCCAAGCTGTTCAATATATTCTAGCAATGAGGGGCTAGCTCACACGTGATGTGACGCAGCCATAAGCTTCCATATCCTGATTTGGGATCATATTGAGCCAAGGTGAGCAAAAGTTCTGGTTTATTTATCGCTAGGAGAATCAGAAGGATTGCGATGATATGCCATAGCTGGGTCACGTATAAATCATCCATATTGATAGAGCTGCGTAATGAAGTGGAATGTTCCACAGCTCAGAACTTATTAGTTGGAACATCTGAGAAGTGTTCTCTCTTTAGTCTTCTGATCTAAAGAGATTTGGTACTAATGATATCCAAACGTATAAAAGTAAAACCATTGGAACTCAGGCTAAATCAAGGGCATTCTTAGTAACATTGTGAGCATGTCAAGGCTATCTCGTTTTTGATTGAACAGTTTCTAATAGCTTATTAATATATATGCATAAGCCGAAAGGACTGCCACATACGACCATAGACTGAGGAGAATTGGGCATCCCGTCCGCTCTGCCATACACAAGCCTCAGATCGGTAGACTAGTAGTTGGGTGGGTGACCACCAGCGAATCCCTACTGTTGTATGTTTT
>Ga0247734_1000736_pt1 | contig 27143 bp, 24 predicted proteins | sample UWRJL103311B2_FD_180933 | JGI IMG/M metagenome (GOLD analysis project Ga0247734, IMG submission 180933) | Plant litter microbial communities from Arlington Agricultural Research Station in Wisconsin, United States - UWRJ-L103-311B-2 | ecosystem: Environmental > Terrestrial > Plant litter >...
AAACAGGATCTTCATAAATGTGTGTTACTTAAACATGCTGATGGCCCTGAAACAAACCGCAGAGGCCAAGCCCTTTGCTGATACTTTATTGCGTTTTACATCATTAATGAAGCCCGGTGATAAGAACTTGGAACTGATGCAGCAAACAATAGCCTTATACTTTATGGCGGTTAAGGATTATAAAAAAGCCCGGATACATGCCGGCATTTATGAGGGCTTGGGTATAAAAACATCTAACAATGATATCCTGATCAATGCGTACCGAACACAATTCCAGATAGATTCGATGGAAGGCAATAAAGTGAATGAGCTGAAGAGTTTCAGGAAGTTTACCAAACTGAAAGATTTGCTGTTTAACGAGAAAACTGCCAAACAGATAGCGCAGTTGGAGATCCAGTATGAAACAGAAAAAAAAAACCAGGAGTTAAAAGTGAAGGAAGGCAATATTGCCATATTAAAAAAACAGGCGCAGCTACAGGCCATCAATATAAAACAACAGGAAACTACACAAAAGCTTACCGTGGCCGGCATCATATTACTTGCCTTACTGCTTGCCCTTAGCTATAACCGTTACCTGCTTAAACAACGTGTAAACCGCCAGTTACAAGTGCAGCAATCAGAAATTAACCTCAAGAACAGATCCTTAACCAACCTGATTGCAGAAAAAGATGACCTGTTGGAAGAGAAAGAATGGCTGATGAAGGAGATCCATCACCGGGTAAAAAACAACCTGCAGATAGTGATCAGCCTGCTGAACACACAATCATCCTACCTGAATGATGATGTTGCCTACAACGCCATCCGCGAGAGCCAGCACCGCATGCAGTCTATCTCGATGATCCACCAAAAACTCTATCAATCAGAAAACCTTGCGCTGGTAAATGTACCGGCTTATGTTAGCGATCTTATCAAGTATTTAAGCGATAGCTTTGATATCTCATCAAGAATAAAATTTGATATAGATATAGCGCCTGTTGAACTGGATGTAACCAAATCTGTACCGCTTGGGCTGATTCTGAACGAGGCTATTACCAATTCCATTAAATACGCATTTCCGCAAAATTGGGAAGGCAAAATCAGCATTACGTTAACAGAAATCGCAGATGGCCGTTACGAATTAAAAATTCATGATAACGGCGTTGGCTTTAAAGAACCTGTAGACCTATCTAAAAGCAAAACTTTGGGCATGAGCTTAATGCGGGGCCTGAGCAAACAAATGAGTGGCACTTTTACCGTTAACAACCAGGACGGATTAATGATAATTATAAATTTTGTTGACGAGAAACTTTTAAAACCTGTTAAAAACCATCAATCCTTATCATCATGAGTAAAAAGATATTAATTGTAGAAGACGAGTTTATTGTTGCCAACGACCTTTCTATTATGCTGGAAAAGGCCGGCTATGATGTTTGTGACATTGCCGATTCTGTTGAAGAAGCCAGGGAGATAATAGCCCGGCAAAAACCACAACTGGTGTTGCTGGATATACATTTAAAAGGCTCGCTTACCGGGATAGACCTGGCCAAACAACTGGCAGACGAACAAATTGCATTTGTGTACCTGTCTGCAAACTCCAACCAAAAAATACTGGAAGAAGCCAAGGCCACCCAGCCCTACGGCTTTATGGTGAAACCCTTTCGCGAAAAAGATGTACTGGTAAGCCTGGAAATAGCACAATACCTGCACGAACAGAACATGGCGGCCAAGCGCAGCAACGAGCAATTATTGCAAAGCGCGTTGATGGATATTTTGGCAGAGCAATCAGAATGGAACCAAAAGTTTTTAAAGATTGCCAAAACCATGCAGCCCTATATCCCTTTTGACTACCTGGCCGTTGGCATGAAAAACCTGGATAGCTTACCCTATGATGGCATCAGCTTTTTACGCACCGGCTTTAACGATTACCAGGTAATTGGTTTTGAAGAACTGATGAATATTTCGGGCTTAAAAAAGGCCGAACTGCTTAAGCTGCAAGAGCCCTCTGCAGAAGATACCTTTTCTGCCCTGTATAATGACGATGATTTTATTACGCGCTGTAAATTTAATTCCGCTAAAAGGTTTGTTGCCAAAACATTCCAAATGAAATCAAACCTGGTGATGTATGTGCCAGTTACCGGCAGGCCCGGTTTTACATTTTCCTTTTATAGTCGAAAGGAAAATATTTACAGCAGCAGGCACCTGTCGCTTATCAATAAGTTACAAAAACCGCTTTCTATAGCTATTGATGGCCTGCTGGTGAGTAACAAAGCTAACCAAGCAAGCGCTTCGGCTTTAAAACCTAATATGGCATCTCCGCAAAAGCTGCAAACAGGTTTTGATGGTATGATAGGCAGCAGCCACCTTTTACTTACCGCGCTTGACCACCTTACGCTTGTTGCCCCAATGGAAACCTCTGTGCTGATACTTGGCGAAAGCGGCACGGGTAAAGAACGGTTGGCCAAATCTATTCATTCGCGCTCTGCACGGAGTAAAAAGCAGATAGTTGTGGTTAATTGTGCTGCCCTGCCCACGCATCTTATCGAATCGGAATTGTTCGGCCACGAGAAAGGCGCCTTTACCGGTGCTGTGGAAAGGCGGGCGGGCAAATTTGAACAGGCATCGGGAGGCACCATTTTTTTAGATGAAATTGGCGAACTACCGTTAGAAGCACAATCGAAATTGCTGCGTGTACTACAGGAAAAGGAAATAGAACGGCTTGGCGGTAAAGAAACCATTCATGTGGATGTAAGGATAATTGCAGCTACTAATTGTAATTTAGAAAAGGAAGTTGCAGCCGGCAAATTCCGGCTCGATCTGTATTACCGCTTAAATATCTTCCCGATAGTATTACCGGCACTTAGAGAACGTAAAGAAGATATCCCCGAACTGGCAGAGTATTTTGTTGCAAAGTATGCCGAGCGGGCAGGCAAAGCAGGGATGAGTATATCGCCACAGGCCTTAAACGACCTGTTGTATTACGCCTGGCCTGGCAACGTACGCGAGTTGGAACACCTGATAGAACGGAACGTATTACTTAACCGCGGCGACGTAATAGAACGCATTACGCTGCCAACCGCAAAAGTTGAAACAGAAATCCCCAGGGAAAATTCAAGGGTAAAAACAATAGATGACAATGAGCGGGAATACATCCTGAGCATCCTCAGAAAATGCAACGGGCGCATCTCCGGGCCAGGCGGCGCGGCAGAATTGTTGGATGTGCCCTCTACCACCCTAAATTCTAAAATGAAACGGTTGGGAATTACCCGTAAACATGTAACGGGGTAGCACTGATGCATTCGTTTTACTTCACATAGCTACTTACACACTCTGTAACTATTGACTATCAAGTAGTTATACCGACTACTTACCGATACACTAAGTGAAGTCATTTGAGTATCAGTTTAATTTATTTAACACAGGAACTTATAGGGAACTTTTATAAAGTTACGCATAATACTTTGAATATCAAACGATTATGAAAATATTTTTTACTTATTAGAAACGTAAATAACCGATACTGAGCGTCAAATAGTTACAATCGACAAAGGCACAAAATGTTGATCAGGTGTTATAATTCAGTTTCAAAGATCACACTTTTACCATATCGTGAGTTTTGAGAAGTTTCCGGAAGTTAACCCGCAAAAAAGCCCCTTTCGGGGCTTATGATTATCATCACGCAATAATTATAATTCGACTATTACTGTTGCCTGGCAATCGGCAGCTTCGGCCTCGGCCTCTTCACGGCAGTCAAATACTAAATTATTGCCATCTGTATCCGTTACGATAATAGCGTGTTCAGCACCGCCAAACGTTTCAATGATTATAAAACTCATGGCTGTTCCTCCATAAATTGAATTAACAAAATCCGTTCTTCCGTTTCTTTATACGAGACCCATACATGTTTATCATCTCTCTGTGTAATGAAAAGATGAGCATAAGGATTTACAAACGCCCGGCAATCGGCAGCGATGCACCGGAGTACGAATTGTTGCAGGGTTTCGCCTTCGTCCGCATTGATAGCAAACATTTTCTGCGCTTCCTGATTCCAAAAGGAAAGGCAATGTACAATTTCGAATAGTTCAATCGGCAATACCTCGGTTTCTAAAAAACCTACCAATACCTGTTCATAGGGTGCTTGGTTTCTTGCGCCCCGCAAATAGTATAAATACCTGCACAGGTAGCCCGCATTGGTATTCAGGTGTTTGTTATCGCATAACTGCATCACCTGTGCTATGGTTTCCCCTGAAACATCCTCGACATTGACCAAAGTATGTGTCCCCCCATAAGTGATCTTTGAATATTTTTGATAGGGGTTTATTGACTTAAATTCCATCGTCTTAAAAATTAAAAGGGGGATTGCTCCCCCGTTAACAAATCAGTTTAATAGCAATGCACTGCTTCCCTCCTTCGCAAAATCATTGCATAAGTTAAAAGCGGTTTGCGCGCGGTCGAAGCCCGTGCCGTACATAATGGATTTGAACTTGCTTTCTTCCGTCTTGAAATTTCGGACGTTCTGAAAATAACCGGTAACGGCATTGTAAGCTCCGAACAAAGTACCTTTCGTGGTTTCCTCCTGCTGGGTCGGGCTGGTCATGGCGTAATCAAAAACGCTGCTCACCATATTGGTAAAATGACTGCTTAACTCCTCTTCCTTACCCATTTTGAGTTTTTCGTAAACCTCCTTATTAGGGATCATGGCTAACTGAATCAGCTTTTTGACCTCGGGGTCGCTGATCCTTACCCTTGACCATCGGTTATAAATGGCTTCCAGTTCCACCGACAACTGGTTAGAGATACCCAACATTTTATAAGCCTCTTTCAGCTTATCCCCTGCGCTTGCCGTGTGACGTATCTTAATGCAGTTCGTTTGATTACGCAAAGCGGCATTTAAGGTATTTTGACAGACCACACGCACGGGTGTAAAGGCAATATTTATACTCCCTGTTCCGTCATGCGATGAAGTGAGAAACAAATACTTTTCAATACAGTCATTGCGCCCGACACGGATATAATCGGGCAGTTTAGCCGTAATAAAAATGATTTCCCCCTGTCCTAACGCACCCGCTGTTTCATACAATATGCCGTCCTTACCACCGACGATACTATCAAAGAAACTGAACGCTTCGGTGTTCTGTACCACTTCGTAATCCCTGCCAATTTTATCACCTAAAACTGCCTCCGTATCGGTGCGGAAAGTAAAATAACTGTTCTCGGAAATAATATTAACTCCGCTCGGCAGCGGGTGAATATTCGGGCGTTTCAACACCTCGAAATTTAAACCTGCGTATTGTATCGCCTCCGAACTGGTCGGGTATTGCGCTATGACCTGCCCCAAACCATGCCAGGCTTTTTCCTTTACACTCATGAAACTGTGTTTCTGCGTTTGCTCGTTATAATTAAGATTGTGTGCCATTTTTTTAAGATTTTAGTTTGTAGTCCATAAACTCTGTTTTCCTTACCCGCACTTTCCGGGTGTCCTTAATGATGCAAGTGGATTGCTGTTGCAACTCCGTAATGGCTTCCTGCACATTGCGGTGCGTGGTCGCTATCGTTACCTTTACCAGTAAAAAAATCGTGTCGTCCATAACCTAAGCGTTATAGTTGTGAATAAACTCTGCCAGTTCGTACTGGTATAGTGCGGGTTGCTCCTGTGCCAGTTGTTGTGCGTAACCCTCCCAAAATATTTGGTTGGTTAATTCAATGAATAGTTCTAACATTGCTGTAGCATTAAGATTAGAAAATGTCTTAAATAACGCCCCTGATGTTTCAGCCATCAGGGGCGTTCCCATTTAAAAGTTAAGAAGGTATCACAATACCCGCCTCGATCTCGGCCAGTTTATCCACGCACATATTATTCACCAATTGCGCTACCGTCCAAATGATAGTCGGGTTCTTCGTTTCAAACTTCCTGCGGTTATCATCCTCAATGGTCAGCACACACCCATTGTAATAATTGGTGTCGGTGGTGTCCGCCTCGTCCCTTAACTCGATCTCGAAATCATCCAGATTTTTAATAGTGTCCTGCAACTTCGTGCGCTGTTTCGCCTTGCGGTGCATTTCTTCAATGAACTTTAAAGTACCTTCCAAATTCAACACGATCTTTTTCGGCTCGGGCTTAGCCTCCGTAACCGGGGCAGCCTCGGCTTTTGGTGCTTCGGCTTTCGGTGCATCCGCCTTAACCGCATCCGCTTTTGGTGCGTCTGCCTTTGGCGCTTCGGTCTTCACCTCAGCAGGCTTGGCGGGTTCGGTCTGCGGTTTACTATCCTTGTTAACAGGATTAGCATTTACAAAAGCGGCTTTGCTATCTTTCTTTTCTGCACCGTTTAAATTGGTGTTCTTATCAATTATTTCAGTTTTCATGATTTCTAAATTTTAATGTGTTTTTAATAAATTATTGTTCGCTGTGTTTCGGTTCTCGGTCTGTCGGCCCTGCGCCGTGGCGGTGCCCTGCTATTCTTCGTGTTCATGGTTCGCTGTCTAAATAATTCTCTTTTTTAAGTCACCCTCGGCTACGCCTCGGTGGCTTTTTGATGACAGCCTCACCTAACAGAGGCGGTCTGACCGACTCTTTAGAAATTTGTACTCAAAAAGCCCGTGGAGAGAATGGGAAAGCGTAAACAGCACTTACCAGAAAATACAAAGTGGCCGCAAAAAATCCGGGGGATCCGGGCAGCGCGCATGCGGCGGCACGGGGCACCCGGTGTTTTACAAATGCAGGAAAGCGGCTGACAACGGAAGCGGCTGGACCTGCGCACTTTGAAAGCCTTAAAAAAGCGCGACAGGCCCACACTTCCTACTTCGACTCCCCTAACAATATCCTTTGATCCGCCATCCTTGCTGCCAGTTCCATAGCCGCCATGATCGTCGTAGACTTGGCATGACCCATGCCTTTGAATTCGCACATCTGTATGATCGTAAGCCGGCTGAACCGGGAAAGATTAAAATCCACACTGGCCAGCATCCTGCCTGCCAGTTCTACCGCCGTTTCCCTGGGTGAACCCGATGAAATGAGCAGCGCGATGAGTTCTGCATCCGACATGGTCTCCGGCCCCTGCATCATCATTTTTTCTCGCGGACGGTACTGCGGCTCCCAGCTCTTGATGCCGGTGCTGCGTTCTGCCGCGACCGCCCGTAGCCCCGTGTCAATGGCGGCACGCTGGTAACCCGCCGTCCGGAACAAAGAGGACATGGCTGATAAGAGCCACTCGAAATCCTCTTCAAAAAACACCACACTTCTTTTATCAAAACTTTCGTCCAGCAGCCGGTCACTGCGGCTGATCGCTACATAGTAGCTGCCGTTAACCGCTTGCATATAATCGAAAAAATAGGTTTTATTACCGTTTGAAAAACTTTCTGTGGCGACGATCTCGCGATCCGGTGTTCCCTGTTTTTTATTTTCCTTATCCATTATTGCCTCCTTATTTAGTTCGAAGGCAAAACTCAAAAGCGCTAACCGATTACGCGGTAATAAAAACACTTACCCGATCTATCCGTTTATACTACAGTTAATCAGCGAATTAATAAATCAATAATTCATGGCTAAGCAAACCGAAAACCCCGATAAAACCTGTGAGAATTGCGGCAAATCACTATATGGCCGTACCGACAAAAGGTTCTGCAATGACAATTGCCGCAATACTTATAACCGGGAATAAAACGCTGCTGGAGCAAAAGAAAGCACACGATAACCTGCCGGAGATATTCAAGATCATCAAAAAGAATTATGAGATCTTACAGAGTTACGATTTGGAAAAAACTCCAATGGGAAGGATAGTATTAATGGATAAGAATGAATTGATTGAAGAAGGATTTAATTTCAGGTTCTGCACCAGTGTTCATTATAAACAAGGAAATATTCCCTGGAAGTTTTGTTTCGAGTTAGGCTGGCAGGAATATGGCAATGGCGTTGAACTCGTTCTTTGGCAGGACCAGGCGGAAATTGAGGCTCCCCTCCTTCCCAGCCGCCGTGATTTTTAGTATAACACGCGGGATACTTTATTCAAGAATCATTTCAAAATAACTTTGCTCTATAGCAGGTGTACGATGAGAGTTCCCTTTTTCACGAACCTTCAGTTGATAAACGTATCCTAGCTTTAGATTCAGACCATTCAGTTGTTCTTTGAGATAGTCTCCATCAATTTGCAAGTAATTCCCCGAAGGAATAATATCCCCATGGTTAGCTGTATCGTGTAAACCCATTGCAAAATCATGTGCAGTACATATGACCTGGTTACTGTTATCTTTATAAACTATCTTATCGTTGTTCGAATTCAAGGTCAGGCCTTTGGTCAGCAAGGGATTGGGAAGGACAGGCTGATGCACCATTCGGTAATATTGCCAGATCATTCCTGTATCAAGTACAATCGTTCCAACCAGCTCCGTAATTTCCATATCCAACAGTTTGTGCCCGGATAATTCCCGGCCAGAATGGATCATTTTATTATCAAAAAAACCCATATCGGCAGGTCCTTCACCTTTAGAGATCCAGCAGCTTCGTGCGTTTGCCATCGCTTCAAATATCTGTCTGGCCGCAGGGATTCGGGAACCTGCAAGCCTATAAGCAAAAGGAACCAATGCGATTTCAGCCTGCCGTTTACTTCTGTAATGTCCCTCCACGGTATTGACAGCGCCCTTTAAACTTAATAGCTGATAACGTTTATCGACCTTGATCAGGTCCTTCATCGGTACATTCAGTAGATCAACAGGCCCTGGCGAAACGCTTTTACTGAACAACGGCCACCAAGATGGTTTAGTTTCCTGCCTGATGCGCCACAGCGAAACATCTGCTGGCAGGTTTTTCTTCGTGTTACTTTCAAAATCAAAATAACTGATCAATTTTGCATCATACAAATAGTCGAGAAGCTGAAAAAATGAAGACTTAAATACCTCACTGATAATAGGAGAACGGCCGATCATAATCTCCCCTGATGAATTAGCGTAACGTGAATCATCCCACTTTTCTTTGATATCGAGCGATTCTATCTTCTCAATAAAGAATTGATACCATATTTTCCAAACTGGTACTCGGATCTTGCGTTGCATTTCTGTTATGGTAAAACGATAATACTGCGTCAGATAAGAATCCATATTACTGAAAAACTTTTCCTCAGTCATGGCGTCCTTTCTGGAACTAAAGACGATTACCAGGGGTATCGGAGCGAAAAAATCTTTACCCGTCTTTTGAGAGATCGAAACAAGAAATAAATCTGTGACCATACACCTGAAACTGATAGGATATACTTTATGGAAATTGATATGATCATAGGTTGCGCTATTCTGACTATCAAGGGATTTCAGCAAGATCGTAAAGCCATAACAAGCGAATGTTTCCAATTTAACTTCTGAAAGCCATTTAAAAAACTTCACGTGTACATCACCGTTTCGATCTGTAGATAGCATTTTAGCTAGGAAATATGCAGCCCTTTCGCGAACCAAAGGGCTAAGCCACTCCAGTCGTTTTAACAGGATATCCATTGAAGAGATCTCTAGCTCATTAACTACAAAATCGGGTTGGTGACGAACTAAACCCGGAAAAAGATCGGGCAAGAGGTCAATACTGGCTCGTGTAATTTTTTCAGCCTCTTCCAACATACCAAAATATGTAAAAAAGTGAGTTATCCGGGGCGCGGGAATGTAGTAAAACTTCTGCTTATCCCTATTTCGTCTTGATGAACCTATCGTCTGATCCACGAATTCCAAAGCCTTTCCCGGAAAGTCCCGCTTCAAGATCGCCCATTTTTGTTTCGCTGATTCAATATTTGTACTGAGATCACTCCAATCGCTATTGTTTACATATGACCAACATAAGCAATCAAATGCAAATGACCGGTCGCTCGATATCACAAGCGGGTAGATTCGATCGAGGGTTTCTTCCGAAATATGAGGAAAATCACGTGTGATCAGAATTTTCAAAACAGCTATTACCTTTTTATCATCTTCACCCTTTACGTCAAGCCATACTGAAGACCATTCCTTGAGAAAGTTTTGCTGAACATACTTCTTGCGACTATAGTTTTCAAAGCCAAGATCATCGTAATGCCCGATCATTTCCGACGGATGGATCGCCATCATCTTCTTTGCATCAATTTCTACGGGACGAGGATCATAGCGTTCCTGAGGATCCCGATCTTCCGTATAATCAACCGGACCGAATACTTCTTCAACCTGATCAAGGGCACTTCTTGCAGAAGGATTGGATTTTGCCAGAAACGTCAGGCTTAGATGTGTACCATCAGAAAGCGCTGTATTTGCCGCTGCAAAAGCCGTGGGATCTTGCAGGTCTAAACATTCAAGACAATCTCCGAACAAGGACTCTGACAAGCTATAATTCCGCTTTTCTAGTGTGTCAAAATAAAGGTTAAACAATAAATTGGGGTCGTGCTTGGCGAGCAACCCAGCCCAGGTATAGATGAAGCTTCCCGTTTCGTCACCATCTGTATATTCCTCAATGTCATAAATATAGGGTGCGATCTGTCGCAAAAAACCCTTTGTACTCGTTGACCCTGCCTGCCCGCAAACCTGGATATTTTCGATGACATAACCGAGCGTCATATCTTTATGATTGCCGTAGCTGATCAATATTGACGCTGTTTTAAAAAGCATTTCGTCTGCTTCCTTCATCCGGCCAAGATGTTCCGCCTGTTCGATCAATGCAACACAACGTTCTGCGCGTTCATTAAATGGCATTACTTGATGTTCAAGCCTGTCAATGACGTTTGTTTTGTACAGTTCATAAGAAGAATCACTGAAACCAAACCTAGAACTATCGATCAACTCATGCAAAGTACCTTCATTAAGCCATTTGCAATTGAAAAGTGAGGTGACATCTTCAGAGACATATTCACTAGTAAGCCCCAGGGCCTTATTCAAGATAGCGCCCGTAAGCATTAGCGTTTTGAACAGATGGGGAATGATCGTACGTTTGACCTCAAAAACCTCGCTATTGGCATAGAAATCAAGATCGGGCAGCGTATCGAAGCTATGGATCATCCGGGATATGGAAAACGCAGTTTTTTTCTGATAATCATTGCCCATGTTTATAATGTTATCCAACACGGTATTCATTAGCATAACCGGCCAGCGTTCTCCCGATTGCTCTTTCCAACGATTAACTGTTTCCACCGAACCCGAAAGAACAAGAAACAACCCTTTGAAAAGATTAGTTGTATACAAATCATTCACTTTCCCGGACCGGGTAGAATGATAATCCAGCGATTCAGGAAATTCTGAAGACTTAGACAGATTCAGATTTTTAGGAATCTCTCCATAATTTAAGAATTGGTAAAGATCGTGCCAGTGATCCGAGGCCTTTTTTTTGTAATAAATATCAATCTCCGTATGCCAGGTAAGATTACCGGTGATCAAGTGATGCATCAGTAGTCTATTATAGACCACATTCTGTTCCTCAGGCACCAAAGAAGCCTTCAACAGTTTGCCGATAAGCGAGTTTTCATCGCTGCGTAACAATAATCTCAAAAACAGATCGAAATAATTCGGCGATTGGTTTATACCCCGGAAGTGGATCAGCAGGGGGAAAATGTTTTCAAATTGAAGATCCCCGAAATGCAACAATACCTCTATGAGGCTTTCTAAAACTTCGTCTAACTCATAATTTCTGTTGTGCATCAGGTCCTCAAAGCACTGCATCGCTTCTGTGGGGATGGTACGTAAAATACCGTCGTCATAGAGGTTGATCAAATATTGCTTTAATCCAAAGTGGCTTAGTTTTTCATAATCCAGGAAACGTCTGCTGGTTTTCTTTTTACGACTATACGCAAAAGCACCCAGTGCGGGAAGCACCTTTGAGAAATTATATTGTTTATTTTCGAAATAGGCGCTTAGGTGACGAATGTAAAGCACTTTGCCGTACAAACGTTTTTTGAAAGCCGCTTCCGCGGAAAGCGCTAAAATGTTAAGTATCCGCTCTTCGTCGCGACAATCAAGATAAGACCTAATTACCCAATCCTTATTTACCTGCAGGATGGGTTCGTCATTGCCAAGTACATATTCAATTTTTAGCAGTTCTGCCCATGCCAGATCTTCGTTGCCCGGTTCTTTAAGCCAGTCACGAATTTGCTTGTAAAGAAGCACCTGTTGCTGAACCAACTCAGGCCTGCGCGAGATAAAAACGGCAAAACTATTGTGATATACCGAAATGCCGGATAGTTCTATTCTGACTAAATGCCGGATCTGCCTATAAGCATCACTGATCTCATGTGGTATACGGGTTAGCCTGGAAGCCAGATCAAACAACTGTTCTTCCTGGAGTTTGAAATCCAGCCTGGTAATTGCCAGCGCGAGTGTTTGAGATAGTGCAGGCAACTGCAGCCATAACGCTTCATAATAATTGCTGATCTCGCCCGTATATGGCAAAACTTCGGATATGCTATCAGCTGATACGATATCCCTTGTCAGTTCAAGTTGCTTCAGCACATATTTCAGGTGCAGTGGGTTTCCCTGCGTCTTCGAATACAGTGCAGGAATGATCTTATCCGCAACGTTCTCCTGCCGGTGAACCTGCTTTCGTACCGGATGTTGTTCAAAAATATGGGTGATGGATGTTTTACCGAGACCCTTAACTTCTATCCTTTTTTCCTGAGGAACTGTCCGGCTGACGATATTTGGCAAATAAGGTAAAGCCATCTCCTGTGTACCTAACAGCAACCAAAACCCCTTTTGCGGATATAACACCTGCTCGATAAACTCTGCAAGTTCCCCCTCATCGAAGTTTTCCCGGATAACATGATCCAGCCCATCAATGATAAGCACAAAGGTCCTATCCTGATCGCTATAATGGCTCGCGACTTTATTTATAAACTCTTTAAGCGGAATGTCTCGTGTATTCTGTATAGCCAACTTGCCAAGTACGCCTTCCTTTTGTTTTTTAAATTCAGCTTTCAGGGCTTCCCTGACACGGTCCGCGTTGAGCCGGTCGCGAAATGAAACATCTTTAGGATTGAGGTGATAATGATGCCGGATCACCAAAATATCGGGGTCATCACTTAGCAAGTGATAAAGTTTTGACAAGTAGGTACTTTTTCCACTGCCGGGTTTCCCGGTAAACACCTTCATCCCACCAGTTGTTTCATGAAGATCACGCACGGTTTCCGCATGCTGGTTCACATCAAAGAACTCGAAATCTGCCGGCACTTCAAAGTCCTGATCAAGCGGTCGGGGATCATCCCAGGATAACTGATCACGGATATTGCCAAGTGTAAAAACAAGGGGGAACTTTGCAGATCCTTGTTGAGCAATGTGCAGCAGCAAACGATCAACACCTGCCTCTGTTACCTTTAGCTCATAATAAAGTGTTTCCCGTAGTTGCTTTTCAAATGTTGTCCGGCTGGGTATGTCGAATATAAAACGGAAATCTTTGCAGAACAAACGAATGGCACTATCTCCATGTGTATCGGTCAAACGTTTAAGTAACCCCGGGGAATTACTTTCCAACCTTTTAAATGATAAATATTCACCTGTAAGGCAAGCACTCACTTCCGGATCAGCGATACCATTGGTTATCAATGATCCGTTTGCAGCCATACCAGCATCATGGAGCCGGGCGCAAGAATTGATCCAGTTATCAAGACCTTTCTCCAGCAGTCGGTCAAATGACCAAAAGTCTGTCTCCGGGTTTTGCAAGTGTTTAAGCTGGTGAAATTCGGTCAAACCACCTTTTCTGGTAGTAACAATGTCATCAATCGCAAACCGTAAAGCCTTGATACCGGCCGGAACATATTGAATACGGAGTTCAGTATAGTATTCAGGATCTTTCAACCAATTGATACAGAGCTGCAACACATACAAATCCTCAAAATCATAGCCGCTTCTGATTGAACTGTTTGGGTTTATCCTGGGTATATTCGCTTTCATCGGCCTCTAATTTAGCGTAAATAAATTATACCAGGCATGGAAAGGAGGGCATGATATAACGTGCGTTCTCCATTCTCTGATGGTTAACAGCTATTGATTATTATTTAGAAATCGCTGTTCATAATCAATGATTCTTCCGAGATCTTTATCCTTAATATCCTCCCATTTTTCGTTCCTCATCTGCGCTAGTTTTTTCTTTTGAACAGGTGAAATATTATCGAAAAGATCATTGATCGCCTTAACCCGATTAAGAAAAAAATCGCCTATAAATGGGTTCAATATCCCTGCATCGCTTATTTCAAAAAAACCTTTCCCCGGATAGATCAGGGTATTCTCGAAGTCAGTTTCACTAAACCCTGAAACCGGCACAATGACCAGAAATCGTGGTAACTTCAGAAATATCATACAATAAATATCAGTACCTGATATGCCGACATCAATCCCCCTGGAAAAATACTGTATCAATCGATGTGGGAGATCCAGTTCATCGCCATCTGGATGGCGCGGTTCACTAACTCCACACAGCAAATGAACAGGTGCCTGACTGTTATATTTGCTTTTCGGATTTAGAAGATATTGAGCCCAATAACTGTTTATCTCTTGGAGTTTTTGGTAATGATGTTCATTCTCAAATTCATCAAGTAAAGCATGCTCCATATTCCGCCAAAGTACAGAGATCAGAAACCTTATCAGTCTTTCATCATAATCAAATGATTCGATATCTTCCTGAACCACGGGATAAAAAATCTTATTGGAAAAATACGTTTCCAAATCGCCGAAAAGATCCTCACATGTTGCGCAAAGAAAAGGAAGACTTATTCTGTCCTGTACTCTAACATTAAAATTTTCACCGCTTCTGAAAAACCCTGTTCCTGATTTCTTCAACCATTTAAAAATAAATTTCGGTATGATATGACTATTTTCAAGAGGTTTGTCCAGTTTACATAAATTACATTTTTGAGCCATAAAGCAGTTATAAACACGATTAAATATAAGAGTCTCCAGGATTCTAAAATACTCTTTTACATTTGATCAAAAGTTAAGATTTAAAACAAAAAAAGCCCGGTCATCGACCAGGCTTCCTTTAACTTAAACTACTGGAAACGGTAATTATTTCGCAGCGTTCTTCTTTTCAGTAACATCCTTACGGATATCCGTAGCCGCAACTTTCAATTGCTGTAAGGCATTACGTAAACGCGTACCTGCTGCTTTGTTACCTTTTTCGTAAAACGCTGTTGCGTCTTTTTCTGTCGCAGCAACTAATTCCTGCAATGCTTTGAATTTTTCCATGATCGATTTTTATAGATGAATAAATAAACTTCAATACTTACTTAAACAAGGAGGTTGACTTTAGATCTCAATACCCTGGCTTTCCTGTTTGGCGGTGGCTTTGTCTTTACCCTTGCCTAAGGCCATATCCTGTGTTTTCTCCGCTGCCTTTTCAAACTGCTCCCGTTTCTCCGGCTTGCCATTCTCCTGGTAGAAGTTCACCTGCGAATAACGCGGCACTGCTTCCAAATGTAACTTCATTTCCTCCCCGTCTTTTACGGCTGTGATCAGCGGGCGGTTACCGTTCTTCAGCTCAGCGATCAGCGTTTCTTTTTGAACCGGGTCGCCCACCTCTTTGATCTTGTAATTATCCAGCACCTCCGAAATATGAAAACCGTAAGCCGGATCGGTATACTGGTTCATCATATAATTACCGTGGCGGTCTTTAGCCCCGTCCATATCCAGCTTCATCCAGGCTTTATAAGGCTGACCGCCGATATTCAACAAATCATCCCGGTAAACCGAACGTCCCTGGATCATATTTGCCGCCTGTTCAACCGTAAACCCACGCCCTTTTTCCACGAAGTAAGTTTGATTGACTACAGGTGCATAGAACGTTTTATTGAACTCCTTGGCGACATAAGTTGTCTTACTATTCTCTCGCTCGGCCAGCAACTGATCTTTAACCATTAGTACCAAAAGTAGCTGATCCTGTACTGGTCGGTCGATAAAATGGCTCGTCTATAGTTGTCGGATAACTGACAAACTCTTTAGTAGCCATATCGTTGTAACCTAAAGTACTACCAATAGTTAGCCCTCTTAAAATCTCATAACTTAGGTTCGCATTTCCTACCAAACTATTTGTCTTGTTTTTATAGATGCTTTCTAAATATGATAGTGGTTGCTGAGATCCAAGCGAAGATCTACCTTCATTTGTCAAAGCCCAATTCAATGTACCATCAGCATGTTGAAGATCTGGAGTATTTGGGGCTAAGGTAACAGCATCTAAAGTCAGGTCTCTATTTGGCAATTTATTATTATCCGACATGTAACTTCCTGACAACGAATACCTAAATTTTCTGTTCAAAGAATTACTATTGATGCTGAAATGCACAGACGCTTTAAGATCGTTTAAATTGCCTGGTTGTACAGTTGTCTCTTTGTGAAGATTTGCACTTGTTAAGAACTGAACATTGTCATTTCCACCCGAAGTCGAAAATTGAAAATCATGATATTTAGCAAGTTTCCCAATAAGAACTTTTTGCCAATTAGTGTTCTTATTTCTATCATAAAAAGTTAAATCATAAGCACCGTCTGTTGGAACTGTGGGGACATCAATACCATCATTAGAATATGCCTCTTTACGCATTTCTAAATATTGGGGAGTGTTAAGTAAATTTAATTTGTGTGCCACCTCACCAAATCCGCTTTGAATATTCAAACTGACTTTATTGCCACCAGATTTGCCTTTTTTAGTTGTAATCAATATTGCTCCATTTGCCGCGCGAGACCCGTAAATTGCTGTGGCATCTGCGTCTTTTAGCACCTCTATACTTTCTATATCTAATGGATTAATGAAGTTGAGTGGGTTTCCATTTGCCGACTGGGCTACACTTCCAGCTGACATACCTAAAACGGTGCCGAAATTTGTTAATAACTGACTTGCATAAGGCACCCCATCAACTACATAAAATGGATCATTGCCATTTCGAATACTGTTTTGACCTTGAATCTGCACTTTTACGCCACTACCAGCAAAACCAGTAGCTTGAGAAATTGTCAATCCAGGAACTCTACCAGCAAGGGCCAGTATCGGGTTGTTAATAGGCTGATTTTCAATATCTTTAGAACTAACAGAAGTTACGTCACCCGTCGATAATCTTCTGCTTGTAGTTCCATAAGCAATAATTTGAACTTCATCTAACTTGGAATTACTAAGTTCTAACGAAATGGTTCCCAACTCAGGTGTCACATTAATTTCTTTCGTTAAATAACCAATAAAAGACACTATAACAACCGATTTTTCATCCACACGTTTTAAATTAAATACTCCATCCTTATCAGTTGTAGTTACCTGACTTTCATCTTTCAACTTAACTGTTACCCCCGGCAACGGCTGCCCTTTTTCATCAACCACACGGCCATGCACATCAATTAAAGCCAAATCCTTTACCTTCTCAATAAAGGAGGACTCCTTCATCTTAATCAGCACCGTTTTCTCCTCGATCTCATAAGTCAGCGGCTGGTTCAGCAAACTGACCTTCAGCGCCTCCTCCAGGCTGGCATTGCTGATCTTAATCGTAACCGGCGTGCTTTTCTCCAGCACATCATTGCTATAAATAACATCATAGCCGCTCTGCTGGCGGATCTTGGCCAACACCTCATCGAGACCGGCCTTCTTCTCATTCAGCGTGATCTTCTGCGCATACGTGGTCGCGCTCACGGTCATCACCGAGATCAGCAGTAAAAAAGTGGTTAAGTTAATCCCCATAATGATTCGTTTTTTAAGGGATGGATCGATCCGCCTGAGCGGATTCATGACTAAAAAGATTCGACGCGGGACATAGTTATAGCCGCCGCTGATGCGTATTGCATTTAAATTCATTACTTTTGAATTGTTCGGGTTAGACTTATTTGTTGACTGACAAATTGTTTTTATCCCCTTACCGGCCCTGCCGGAAAGGAATGGTGACCCGGACGTTAACGTGTCCCGAGGCTCAATTCGGGATGCGTTTTTTTTATCCGTTTCACGCCTGCCTTACGGCATCATTCGCGTAAAATTCTTTTCATAGTCCTTTGTTTAAGCGTTTAACATATAGTTCAATTAGTTCATAGGATACTATTGGTGCTTTTTCTTAAAAATCTTAACCGTTTTTCCCTCCACCGAGAAATCAACATCAGGTCCAACCTTACGCAGGAAATTCAGTACCGTCGACAGTTTTTTGGTGCGGTCGAACGACCCGCCGAACTTCATCTTCTTCGTTTCCGCATCTACCCAGACCAGCTGCACATCATAAATGCGCGCGATCCGGTTCATAATATTTTCCAGCGGCTCCTTATTAAAGATCTGCTTACCTTGTAACCAGGCCAGCGTCTTTTCCAGGTCGGCCGCTTTGCGGTCCATTGACGCATTCGTAGCGACTATCTCTTCGCCCGGTTGTAATAAGATCGCTTGTTGTTTACGGATCACTTTAACCGCACCTTCCACCAGCGTCGTTTTCAACGCCGGTTCATCCGAATATGCATTGATATTGAATTCCGTACCGATATCTTCTATGATCTCATCAGCAACGGCTACACGAAACGGCATCGCCGCGTTATGTTTCACTTTCAAATAGACCTGCCCGGTCACACTCACCTTACGCTCCCTGCCGTTGAAAGCGACTGGGTAGGTAATGGATGACGCCGCGTCCAGGAATACTTCCGTACCGTCGGCTAAGGTCAGGCTGTATTTATTCCCCGTATTATTAGTTAGGGTATGGGTTACCGGCTCCGCCGACGCAGTTTGCTCGTAACTTAACGCCTCGTCGGATTGGCTGGCCTTCGCGCCGTCAGCGGTCTGTATCGTGCCTTTATGGTGATTATTTAAGATCAATGTCTTACCGCCGCCCATGGTTAAGATCACACCCTTGTTCATCGGTGACAGTTCTTCCGGCTTCAGTACCGCTAGCTGTACCGGTGCCGTTGGTTTATGTAACAGGAAATACCCGCCCGCTGATAGGATGAATAAGATAGAAGCCGCCACCGCGATCCGCGGCCATAAACGGTAATAACGTCCCCTATCCGGGCGGATACGCGCGTCGATCAGTTCCTTCAGCTCACCAAGCTTCTGCTCCTCCTCTACCGATGCCACGGTTTCATCCGAAGCCTGTAACTCTGTTTCGATCAGTCCGCGCAGCGCGGTTTCATCCGCCGTTCCGAAATAACGGAACAAAGCGGCCAGTTCTTCCGGGGTACAATCCCCGGTGAGAAACTTACGATATAAAAATTCCGGTGCTATTTGTTTTGCCAAAATAAAGGGTTCTTTATAAGCTATTACGCCTGTGCGAAGCCTGTCAATGACACGGAATGAAAACAAATTAATAATTATTTTTTATTGGCTTAACAATGAGGCATTGAGTATGCGGTTAACTTGCTTAGGTCATTCAAAAAAGCTTTCATCCCCTTCGTCATCAAAACCCAGCTTACCCCAGTCAACATACAGTTTCGTTTCGTCGATGATCTCGTTCAGCATGCTAATTGCCAGCAACGGGTTGTCATGCCTGTAATCAAAATCAGCCATTTCATATTCTTTGGCCAAGCGTTCATAGAACAGCTCCTCGAAGATCCCCCAACCCACAAATGCTAAAGCATCAGTTTCCTGGAATATTTGCGGCTTCAGGTTCATCCAATCGGTAAAGTACTCCGGCCGAGGCTCACAAAAGCTGTTAAGGAAACGTTCACCCGCTTCGCAAATTTTGTCCAGCATCTGCCCATGTCCTTCCGGCGCGTGATCGCGTATGAGTTGCAAAAAACGCATTGCGGTATCATTAGGCAAATAGTCCGGATCGAGAAAAGCATATGGTAAAGCCTGAAACGATGAGTAGTTTACCATTGTTATAGTATATGGCGCTAATCCAACTTCATAAATATTCCGCCATAAAAAAGCGAAACCATGAGTTCTGAGCGAATTACCCTTTGCCGACATGGCATTTAAGGCTGTGCGGATCTGATTTTCATGATCTTCCATCCTAAATAATTCCCCTGACTTTTGGCCTCGTAATCATAGAGACATAAATGATAGCCACCAAGTTGCTGTCCGCTAATGGAAAATGGTTTATCAACGTCGGCGATAGCCGATGGTGGCACTATACGTAGCAAGATCATGCCCTCATCTTCAACTGGTTCCAGGCATATCACGTTTCTGTTCAACCACATGATTTCGTTAACTACATAATGACGGAGCAATACAGGCCACTCTGTCGAAATTATAACATTAATTACTTCACCGTCTGCTAGATAAGGCAGGTAACTTTTCACCTCCGCCGCATAGGCTCCAAGCTCGGTACCAACCTGCCTTGTCGGCCCTTTAATATTTTTCAGTTCGACAATAACAATGCTTTGCGTTTCAGCAGCGTACAATACAAAATCCGGTTTTAATACGTCTTTGAGATTTAACGAGATATTTTTATTTGCAAAAAGCAGTTCGTTATTTTCAAATGAGGACATGCAGAACAGATAGCTCTCCCGGAGTTTTTTCAAGATCAGAGAACCCGAGCTCGGCAAACTCGCGTCTTTAAATTCGTGGTAATTTATTATCAATTCCGAAAGAGATGTTTCGCTTTCAAATTTTTCATGAAGCCATTTCTGCATGGCACTTTCATTTTCAAATAGCTTCATTGAGATCTATTTATTTACCCAATTTAAATGACACGAGATTTTATGATACCATACCTCAGGTTTACAGACGCTTGTACAACTCCTTCATTGCATTGATCGCAGAATCAAGTCGACTTGTCCAAACAGCAAACTCGTCTGCGGTGATCTGGTCGATTTTATCCCGGTCATGCCCATGTGTGAGTAAATTTTTGAATTCGGATAGTTTTTTGAACTCATAGCGTATGGTAGCGTCAATATATTTCCGGTCCGCGAATTCAGAAACGATCCGATGCACTGGTATTCTATCGTAATCCTCTATTACCACAAATTCTGCTATAGTTCTGATTATTCTTTCAAGAGCAATGTAGTTTAAAATGAATTCTTTCTCATAGTCGCTATCGGGTGAAAAGTAGTCATTAGTCGCTTTCAACAATGAGTCAAAATGTTGCTTTAGGTGTTTGTCAAAGAAACGTTCGGCATCTATAAAGAACAATGTTTGCCCTGTAGCCCGATAAATCGTCTGAATATAATGCGTGTGGGGCTCTTTGTTGGATTTTAGCCAGTCGCCTTTCGTTGTATCATAGGTGAGGAATAACACATTTGTCATTTTTTCTTTTGCCAGTTTGATCATTTCATGATAGATCAAATAATCACCGTAAGGACTTTCTGGTTTTTCAATCAAGTCGGCCAAACCCGGAAACGCTTTTTGCGGCTTTCCAATCTCTGACTTAATTTTGGTGATTTCTATGCCTTTCTTCAGAACGTCATATTCTGACTGTAGAAACCTGATATCTTCCTCCGAAAGGTTGTCGATAAGGTTCATTTTCATCACGACCGATAAAAGCTCATCATCATATTTGGTAGCAGGGTTCTTTGCTTTGATTGCCGCAATTTCTTTGCTCAATTGCTCAAATGATTTTGTCGCGTCGTTATAAATCTTAGTCAGTTTGCTATCTAAAAAATCAAAATCATCGAGCAAGATTTTGTTCCTGTCCTTATAGGCCTGTATTTTATTGATAATATCAGATTTCAGATCGTCCCCGAATTTGCTTAATGTTTCATCAAAAAACCGGTCAATGACATCCTCCCTGTTTTTTATAAATTCTTTCTGGACCTGTGCTGTGATATAAATCCTGTGATGATGTTCCGAGAAAAACCGCAGCAATATTTCTCTGGATTTGAACGATACGCTATAATAGCGCAACAGAATGTTCGTATCTAAAAATATCGGAATGTTATTTTTAAGTTCTATTGCCTCATCAACTGACGAACGGTATCGCGACAGGCTTTCAATATAAGAACTGACAGTAAGCGTTTTTACATTATTTCCAAAACTGATATCTTTAATCAAGACAGATGATGCGGGTTCGCTTTTCATTTAATTGCAAAAGTTTAGACTATTACAATAGTAATGAATTTAGAAACAAGTCTTTTCAATTGTGATTATCCTGTGTCCGTACCAGTCGTTCTGTAATCATTATAATTTTCCATCAATAGCACAGCAGCGCACACTATGCCTGATGTGGCTGTAATAAATAATATTATCGGACTGGTTAAAATAATATTATTTCGATTGCTATTTTTTATAGCTTAGAGGAATAATATAAACCTTATTCACTTTTGCATACCGAAATATATATCTTAAAAGCCTATCATGGCGACTGTTTCCTAATCAAGACCTTTAACTTGGAGGGCCGTGCTTTTAACATACTTATTGACGGTGGACCGTCCCCAACCTTTAATTTCGCAATACGTTCCGCATTAAAGGAAATCAGTGTGCTTGACCTAATAATTCTAACCCATATCGATTCAGATCATATTGGTGGACTTATCAGTTTTGCGGAGAATTCACGATTTACTGAAATCGACACGAAAAAGCTTTGGGTTAACTGCGCAAACCTGTTGCCTGTCGGTCCGTCTGGTGAACTGATTACTTACGACCAGGGTGTGTTACTGGAACAATGGCTTATCGACCGTAAAGTGCCTAAATACAAATTCAGTGAAATGGTGACCAAAGACCTGGGTTACATTTGCAACGAAGGTCTATGTTTTGAATTACTGTCGCCTACACCGGCCATTCTCGATGCGGTGACTGCGAACTGGCCGGAACTTTCCCAGGATTACAGGGATAAGCTGTCAGCTATAGAAATCACCAATAATGCGCCTTCGCAAATCGGTAAAGGAGCCCTAACTGATTTGGCGGCAGTTCCGTTCCGCCCGGCAAAGACTGTTGACCGCGACCTATTCAACGCGATGTCCATTGCGTTTGTGCTAAGGACGCCGGACCTGAGTTTGTTGTTGCTGGCCGATTCCAGAACAGAAGTGATCAGCGCCAGTCTGACCGCACTTGGCTATAATGATTCTGACAACAAGTTGAAAGTAGATTACGTCAAAGTATCCCATCACGGGAGTAAGAATAACACTTCCTCAGAAGTGCTGGATATGATAGATTGCGCCAATTTCATCTTTTCGACCAATGGCGGCAGCGGCCGGGCGAAGCACCCGGATCGGGAAACCATCGCGCGAATATTATATCATTCGAAACGGGACAAAACCAAACCAATCAAACTGTATTTTAACTACCCGATGTCAGAGATCACGGCAACCAGTGGCTTACTGTTCACTGCCACTGAATTGAAAGAAGCGAATGCCGAATATTTTGATGATGTTTGTAAATTACCCTAAAGATGCCACACAATTTACTTCATAAATCCTGCGTAAGGACAGCTATTAAGGTGGCCGAAGAACTCGTTAACCAAGGCAGCGGTGTAATCCTTTGCCACGATGGGAAGTATTATATCCTGACCGCAGAGCATTGCATTAACGGCGAAAACGGGGAATATGCTGATTTATCCTGCGAACAAATCATCGCTGAATACCAACAAGATTATACCTCCGAATTTTTACCGATCAAGATACTTAGCAAAATACAATTGGATAAGGCCGGAGACTGGGCCCTGCTGGAAATCGAAAAACCAGACATTGATTGCGATTTTATGGCTATGTTATGCGGCGACAAATTCCTGTCGCATGAACCCGTCCATTTCCGGGGTTACCAGGCGGTCAATAATACAGAGCCGCGTACATGGGAAGCTACTATCATCGATATTGCCGCCAATGAGTTCAAAATCACACTAAAGGATAAAAGTTTTGAGCAGTTCGGAGAAAAGGGTAGCCAAAAAGCGAAAGGCTTATCGGGCAGCGGTGTCTATATTATCCGGGCTAATAAAGTTTATTTGCTCGGCCACCTTAAACAAGTGATCGGCGAGATCGCACTGAATGACGATATCAAATGTTGCAAGTTCAAGAACTTACAAGCATGGCTTGGTAAAAATCTAGTGGACATGAGCGACATCAGTGAGATATCTCTTTGGGAAAAAGCGGCGGAAAAGAAAATTACAGATGATGATGTGCACACATGGATCGGGCAGCATGACGATCATTTTAACAATTTGATTCGCAAAAGCCGTGTACTTTCTTCCAGCGAGGCTAAAGCGGATGAAAATGCCCGTAACCGGCTAATCAATTTTTTAAACCAGGATTATAAAAACAATCAGATCAGTGACCGCAGCACACTGATCACTGATTACGAAGCTACCGCCGAGACCTTCGAGGAGTCAGTAAAAGAAGCTTACACCCGGACTGTCGCCGACCCCGGCGCTGCTAAGGATCTTTTGCTCAAACTGGAGAGTGACTTTGCAACACATATCAAAGACCTTGTTGGCGATAAAAGCAATAAGATAACTATGGAACTTGCACGGCATAAGGTTACCTGGTGGCTAATGAATTGTTCATTTAATTTCACGGAGTAACATGATTGACGTTAAACTGGATATCAAACCAATACCTGTACCGCTCAGGTACCAGCCGATCTATAAGATTGTGATGTTGCTGGCCGTACTGCGTTTCGGATGTGCGAGGCCATATGCCGCAACCTTTTTAAAACTTCACCTATATATGTGGGCTTTGCGCTCTAATGAGAATCAGCAAATATTGACCGCGATAAAGACTAAGACGCGTGATTCTGTTGTTCCCTGGGTGTTTGAGCCAGCACTCGACCAGGTTATCACGCTGGCGGTGATCAATGGCTTTTGTACCCGCGATATTCGAGGCAACGACCTGCAAATAGAATTAAAAGAAAAAGGACAGGAATTTTTAACGAAACTGGAAGGTCTCGGCCTTTTTGCAGAAGATATTTCCAGGGTGAAAGATATTGGCGTAGTGCCGCAAAGCACTATCGCGGCTGTTAATAAAAAATGGGAGTTACATTAAGATGATCAAACTAAGAAGATTAAGACTGGTTATCCTGCCCGCAGGTTCGATAGACACTCAGGAAAAATATGGCTTTGACATACCTTTTCATTCAGGTCTGAATATCGTCGCCGGACAAAACTCCAGGGGGAAATCCACTATCGGTTCCAGCATTTATTATGCCTTGGGCATGGAGGAACTGCTTGAACTTGGCGCAATGAATGAAAAGGCTCTGGGAAAAGCGCTAAAGAAGGAATTTGAAACGACCAACCCGGAGACGGGCGAAATCACCGCTCATCGGGTATTGAAATCAAGGATTTTACTGGAAGTGGAAAATGACCGAGGCGAAGTAGCGACGATCAGCCGTTTGATCAATTCCAGCGAGTTTGATACTAAGGGCAACGATCTTAAAACAAAAAAAGCACTGATACTTTATTCAGCAATCGCCGACTTTAATAAAGACATGCGCAGCCAACCACTCTTCATCCGGAATTTTAATAATAATACTGATGATTATGGTTTTTATCATTGGCTGGCAGACTTTATCGGCCTTGACCTTCCGGAAGTCGTAAACAACTCAGCTAAAGGACGCAGCCCCCTTTATCTTCAGGCTATTTTTTCCGCATTGTTTATAGAACAAACCAAAGGTTGGTCGGAGTTTCTGGCAACCATTCCCTTTTTCGGCATCAACAAGGCTAAAGAAAAAGTAATCGAATTTTTGTTAAATCTCAAAGAACTTGCGATATCCACTGAGCGGGACGATATCGACAGGGAAGAAACACGTCTATCCAAAAAATGGGATCAGACCGTCGCCCGTTTAGATGGGCTTGCTGCTGAACTCAATGGAAACATCAAAGAGTTACCTGATAAGATTACATCCGATCAGGATAGTTTAAAAATCATTTCTTTAATGGTTCTGGATGAGGCAGACCAGCGTGAAAAGAGTGTCGGCGCACTTCGAAACAAGTATGAGAGTGAGCTGAACCTGCTAATGCTGTCACCTGTTAAAAAGGTCGGCGAAAACAAAGAGCATATTCGGGTCAGGCTGGAAGAACTTTACGGCATCCAAATTGACTTTATGAAAAAATATGAGGAATTTGACATTAACCTCAATCTTCAGAAGTCACAATATAACAATATATCCAAACACTTGGCTAATATCAGCAAAGAGCTGGTCGCGCAAAAAGGCATTAAAAATGTGATCGAGGAATCGATCCTGATTACAGATGTTTATGATAAATGTCCGACTTGTCACCAAACGGTGTCGGACGACCTGATGAAGAGTGAAGGGGTAAACATCGAAAAATATACCCTCGACCAAAATATTTCCTATCTGGCCGGACAGCAGGGCATGATCAAAAGTTCAATCAGTAGTTTGAGAACGATTATCGAGGAAAAGGAGCTAATGCGTAAGTACTATCTCAATAAGCAGCGTCAATTAGAGGAAGAGATCAAGGTAATCTTACGGGAACTGATCGACGATGACCGGGATTATTCAGACGTAGACAGTTTAAAAAGAGTACGGTTGGAAAAAGAGGTTAATGACCTTAAATACGCTGAAATGCGTTTTGAACGCTATATTTTAGGCCTTAACGAAGTGGCCGCTGAATACCAGCTTTTGCTGGCCCGAAAAGACAAATTGGAAAGCAGTGTGGCAGAAGATAAACTGACGCTTACTAATTTCGAGACTGTTTTTAAAAACAACTATCTTTTCCCGTTTGGCTATGACAGCAATCAGCCAGGTAATATTTTCATCCAGTCGGAAGAGCCGTTCAAATATTTTCCCGTATTTAAGTTTAACTCTCAAAGTGAATTACCGCAGTCCATCAAAACCAATTCGTCCGCTTCCGATTTCGTGCGAACAATGTGGGCTTACTCATTGAGCCTCCTGGTGGCTGGCAAAAACCATCCTGGCTTATTATTATTGGATGAACCTGGCCAGCATTCCATCCGAAGTCAAAACTTGCAGACCCTGTTCGAAGCATCGGCAAAAATTAAAGATCGACAGGTAATAATTTTAACTTCTGTTCAAAAGGTGCTTATTACTGAAAATGATAAACCGGTCGATAAGTTGGATCTGGATACTTTACTGCTTAAGTTAAAAGTAGACGAAGATTATCATATTTACCGCTTGCCTGATACTGGTAAAAGCATCGTTCGATTACCAATTAACTAAATCGTATGATCAACTGGATAAACCAAAAATTAAATATTAACCTCGATCCTAACGGACTTGAGAGTATCAAAGACTTTTCGCTGATCTGGAATATTTTCGAACGCCTGGTCGGTGTGTGTCGTCCTGAAAAAAGTTTACACTTATGTTGATTGATCCTGTGTTAAGTTTACACTTTATATTAGTCCTGCGATAGGTTTACAGTTTACTAAAGATAAAGAATAATTATTATGGTTTGCTTATC
>Ga0247734_1000738_pt1 | contig 27117 bp, 29 predicted proteins | sample UWRJL103311B2_FD_180933 | JGI IMG/M metagenome (GOLD analysis project Ga0247734, IMG submission 180933) | Plant litter microbial communities from Arlington Agricultural Research Station in Wisconsin, United States - UWRJ-L103-311B-2 | ecosystem: Environmental > Terrestrial > Plant litter >...
GCATATCACAACCCATGTAGATTACCATACCAAGCCTGGAGTATATAAGCGTGGGATCTCATTTGTAAAAAGAAAGAAAAAAAGAAAGAAAAAAAGGTAGAGGGGGCTGGGCTTAGAAAGTAGGAAATAGGCGAAAGATACAATGGAGTACATACCACATCTTGTAGTCCTTCATCGCCATCCAGATATATTTCATCTTAAACTCTTCGTGTTCAGCCGAGCTCTGTTGATCCATCTTCAATCTCCGAACAACTCTAGCACGATCTTGATCCGAAAGAAAAGTTGCGAGATCAGGGAAGTCGTGAACCATCCAGACACTTGCAATTCCAAAAAGCACAGTAACAATCCCTTCCAGAATAAAGATCCACGCCCAACCAGCCTTCCCACCCAATCCATCCATCTTCTCGATAGCGGCAGCAAGGAGACCGCCGAAAGAGCCGGATACTGCGGCGGCGGAGAAGAAGATCGCGGCGCGTACACCGAACTCCTCGCGTTTGTACCAGCATGATAGGTAGTAATTAATTCCGGGAAACAAACCAGCTTCCGTGAGACCTAGGAACCAACGAGCAGCCATTAATCCGGACCAATTTGTGCAGAAACCCATGAATGTCATGCACAATCCCCAGAGAACCCTGAAATAAGTTAGTATCAAATATAGAGGTGTGGTTACTTTTTATATATTTCGCGTAACACAAATACAATCGCGGGCCTAACATCTTCAAACTCACATGATGATTGGGATGAAAATAGACGGCCGGAGCTTCTTGAGCAAAATATTGGTGAGTGGTTCGAAGACGGCGTAGGAAACGAAGAAGATCGAAAGCGTAGCATTGTAACTACCAGCAGTCTTGATATTGAGACTTGTAGTCAGACCAGCGATCTTTGCGTTTCCGATATTGGTACGGTCCAGGAAAGCGAGTAAGTAGAGGATACAGAGCTATACATGTCAGCCTTATACACGAGACCCCAAGCTATTGGATGTGCTTACCCATGGGATTAGAGTCAGATCGAGCTTCCAGAGCAGTTTGCGATCCTGCAGCTACGCGTTAGCTGATGTGATATATGATTTGCCATGTATATTTCAAGATGGAATGCGGAAACGGAAACGGAAACTCACAATGGCAGCTCGCTCCTCGGCCGACAGATGGGCATCTGGGTCTGGGGGAAGACCGGCAGCAGGATTGCCATTCACCACTGCTGCTTGATCGTTATGCTGACCGAGCCCGAGACTATACTTTTCATCGCTTTCGCTGTCCTTGGGGATGACGGGCTCCTTGAGAACCGCACCCGACATGGTGACAGATGGTGCCAATAACTATGAACGTGGACATGCAAGTGTAAATAACTGTGCAGTAGGCTGAGGTAAGTTGTGGCGGGTACAGTAGGAAGGAAGAGTTAAAAAGAGGAAGAAGAGGAAGAAGAAGAGAGGTTGTTTCTTCGGGCGCGTACAGGGAGTCCACTTTAAGTAATGCAATGCAATGCAATGTACTGTACATACAATGTAATGTTATTGTACAGCACCAAAAGGCCTAAAGATTACCAGAGTCAAACCAAGCCTTCGGAAGTCCATCCATTTCATTTCCCCCTCTCGCTTTTCATCTCATCACTCATCACTAACTACCGTCCTCCCTGATTGGAAAAGGCAAGGCATCCCCACACTGGCACCCCGCATCCCGAACGCACCAAGCCGTTGGTTGGCCCATGGATCCTGTGCCACCAGATCGCACGTTCGCCTGGTGTTTAATCTTTACATCATCAATCATCATACTATACAAGTATACGATATACAGGATATACAGGATTCCATCAGTTGAGACCAGCCATAAACATCACCCCGTTAGCCCTCGAATTGCCTCTATTCGAGCTCCATGACCTGTTCTTCACGCTGTTTCAAGATAGATCGGCAAGCAACCGTGGGAAAAACGGCATCTACGTAAGTCAGCATCCATCTCGGTGATAAGTAATCCGGGCCCAGCAACCCCATTCTTGGGCTTTTGATGGTTTTGGTATGTAGCCTCAGTGATTGGCTCGTTGGTTAGTTGGTTGGAGTGCAGCAGTACTGCGACGGTATTATTAAGTAATAAGTAAGTAGTGTTGTATTGTTGTATTGTCCGGGGAAGCTGGAGCCCCACTAAGTACGACGGAACGACGTAGACTGCCAAGCCCTCGGAGCCGATCTAAGCTTTCGCCTCCACTTCTGATTTGCTTCTTCCTTCCCGCAAAGGCTTAGCCGAACTAGCCGAGCCAATCGGGAATAAGATCGGGATTACATGTACGAAGTAGAACGTAGCCATGGCCATGCTCCATCCATGCTACTGTACTGTACCTCTTTCTCTGTACTCCGTACAGTACTGTATAACGTTAATATGGTGGCTTTTATTGCTTTCTATTCTCGGAGTTGGATATTGGCTTCATTTGTACTACTGCCGGACTTACGCAAAAGCTGAGTTACCGTTCCGAGAGTTCCCCAAGATGGAACTCTCAGCTTCCACAGCACAAGGGCGCCAAAGTTCACCTCTTCTTCCCGTGATTGCTTCTGACGATTGTGGTGGAACAGGGCACAAGAGTTTCCAATTTGAGATAGGGCTTTTTATGGCATCCTTGATATCTAGGACGTTTTTGAGTTGCATCTATAATGTTCGCTATCAAGCTGAAACCCCTGCTTACAAGATAAGGTTGTATAACATTCCAAAAGGGGCTTTCCACGTTAGGTTACACTATCGGCCAATGAGCAATCACAGTTACTAACAACATGCCTTATTATTGGCAGGGAAGCATGCACAAATGAGTACCCTAAAAGACTAACTTGACATTCACCATTCCCAGGTGAATCGGAGAAAAGACTCCCAGTCAACGGTCACGTGGTCAAACACAAACCAACAACAAAAACGACGCTATTGGTCTTTCTGGCTAACCCGGTTCCAACAAAGGCGTTTGACAAGGCACCTTGTTATTGAAGGTGTACCGGACTAAGATATGCACCAAAAGCACGACTTCAACAATATTGGACTCTATAATACCTATCTGAGCGGTTTTGAAAATATCCCATAGACCACTCGATCTGATTTGACCACCCACAGTCCTCCCAAGTGCCGCTAGAGTTTGGCGATCGACAGGGTTGGATATATCATGGATGTTCAGGGATCTTACGAAGATGGCCTCCATCCCAGAAGGGAAGAAGGAGAATCTAAGGTTGACTCAGACTCAGACCCAGCTTGCTTACGCGACGAGCAATCCAATGGCCTCACCAATCAGTATGCTTTTCTCACAGTCTCAGAAGAAGATAGAGATAAACTGAAGATGCTGGAGAGTCTTCCGGTTGTTAGATCAATACCCTGGCGAAAAGCTCCGGAAAGGGAGCTGGTACCTAAGGACGAACGAATGCAAGTTCGCGCGGGAATATTGCTCGTTCAAAAGGGTCTGATTGCTGAAAAGCCGTGCGATGTCTGTGCTAGGGGAGGTGGAGTGTTTTCGTCGTGTGTTGTCCTAAACAAACTGTTTATGGGGAGCTGTGCAACCTGCAAATACAGTTCTCATGAGCATTTATGTTCCTTAAGAGAGTATGGTATGTACCAGTGTACCATTGTTGCAGAAATTTCCATTTAGTATAATGTTAACCGTTGACTAGACGATCCGTTCTTTCAGGTTGAGGTGCAAACGCCTTCTCCATCGATACAGCAGAGGCCTAGGAAAGGATCGGAATCCGTGCGCGACAGTCCACTAGTCCATCGGTCCCCTCCTGCACACTCTGGAAAGGGCGTAATCACTTTTGAAGATTTTGAGCCTCCTGAGAAAACGCGAACGAAGAGAGCCGCTGCCGCTTCAGCAGCAGCCGCTATTTCCCACGACCTTGCTCAATTTGCAGCAATGAACAAAATAAACAAACGCGAAGAAAACTTCAATCGCAGACTTTCGTCAAGCGGAAATCGTAGAGAAACTAAATCTCACAGCTTCTCACCACGAGCGCAAAAAACAACAGCAAGAGAGTCAGGCAAATTCGAAAAGCTTGGAGATGGATTCTTTCATTACGCACCTGAAACTGAGGCTGGAGTTAGCAATGAGACCATTAACCCGATTTTCGATGAGAGCTTAGATAACGAGGACGAAGAACCGGTAAATGAGACTAACAGGTCAGGAACAATACCCTCTAATTCAACTAGTCACACTCCTAACCTTGGAAATAGCTGCCAGAAGACTGTTAGCAGCCACCCAGCAGAACACACTCAATCCGATCAAACAAAGCAGATCCATCAGCCACTACCTGAGCAGCCAAAGTCCAAAATGAGGTTGATGATAGAGGAGAAGGCTCGTGAGTTGAAGCGTAAGCTTGATCTTGGGACTGAAAAGGACTCTATCGTGGACCGTATGAAGAAACTTAAAAAGAGTTGACAATTGCCACCACTTCTATAAACTTCAAAGCGCAATATGGTCAGTTAGAGAAACAAGATAAATACAAACAACTTCTTCAAGCCCGATCAATGTTCAGTATAAAGTGAAACTTACGGTTGAAAGAAGCTACCAGGCTTATGTCAGATCATGCAGGTTGAATAGACGATTGGGTCACATGACTCTACCCATCTTATACAAAACCCTCCACCGCGTTAGAGATAGTACGAAGTAAACTGGAACATTCATTTGCTGGCTGGCTATGTGCCTTTGGAAAGGGGTTGAGGGATGGCCCTCATTATCTCGTGAAAAGAGACGTCCTTCGGGAGGTAACTCTGATGGCCCTTTGCCAATCTATCTATCAAAAATGCTAGATAGTGAGGGCAGTTTCTATGTTGGGGCCACTGCACGTTAAAGGAAGAGGGAGAGTTGTATGCTCTGCCATGTGGAATGATAGCTTTTCTTAAGCGAGACCCTTTGCTGATCTGCTGACGTTGGCTTATGAAGTGAGAAAACCGGCACTAATAATCAAATATTCTTAAGCCATAGAGCTGTAGATGTTTTTTATGTGGAGGACGAACAAAATATCTTCTCGTCTATTACTAATTGATCTAAACAATCGTATGGTAAGACAGTGTCTACCCTTCATTCACCTAGCTCGAGAATCAGTCTATTATATAACCATGAAACCAAAAGCTACAGTACATAGATTTATAATATCTTAAATTTACAATGAAAAGTAAAGTAACCGAACTGTCCTCCACTCTAGTGGATCTCTCAATAGAAACCAGGGAGAGTCCCAATGCCAAGGTAGCCTCTTGTGGTACCACAGTACCCACACAGTCATGTGACCCACAACATTCCGCATTCTTGCTTGCTTGATTTGAAAAAGAAGAACAGCCCTTGCAATGACTTTTCTATAAGTATCCATCGAGATAATGCCGTCCAAGCAAAACAGCAAAAACAGCGTTTGTGGTTTAGTGGTAAAATCGATCCTTGCCATTAGTGAATTCCCACAAAACAACTTGGATTGGCCCCGGGTTCGATTCCCGGCGAACGCAATTCCTTCTTTTTTGGCCTTTGTGCCGTGGCCTACCCTACACCTTTTTTTTGGTTTGTTTCTCCTGGGGGTCCTCTTTTTTTTCTTTTTTCTTTTTTGGATAAACTGCTTTATAGTGGGTGGGCGGGCACTGCTATTTTATTAAAGCATAATTAATCCACATCTTCTCGAGCAGGAATCTAAACAAGATAGATGTATTTAGCAAAACATATGTTTGAATACTATATATAACGTGCACAATTATTATTATTGTTAGCAGAAGTAAATAAGACTAAATGATAATTTACGCTTGCTTATCAACATGTGTCTGTTTATTTTTGGGTCTACTTTTTACATTCTCGCTTAGCACCCATGTCGACCCCTGAGTTTGCCACCTTCACCTAATTCATAGTGCTTCGATCCGACAATAGAGGAAGTACGCCCGCCGTCGTGTTCGTGGGGCTGCCATACTTGAAGGCCGAGTCAAGCGGGGAGCGTTTCTCTGGACGGCAGTGCGGATGACGGTCTCCAGTTCAGCGAGTAAGAATGAGATTGGAAAGCCCCGGGTGAGCATTTGTGTTGGCAGTCTTTACTGGCTTCGTCCAAAACGCCTGGGACGATAGGTATTTCGATTTTCTGTTAGACAGAACTACTCTTTTGCGAAAACAAACGAGGATGCGAATTGGTGAACAGCTGCGACGATGGCGACCGAAACCGAAGAACCCTTCTTTTGATTGAAAATGGTGACAGATGCTATCTCTAAAACTTCCGTATTTCCCTAGAAATTGATGTATGAGAGTTTGGATCTAAAGAAGAAGGTATCATTATAAATGCCATTTCTTATAATGTTTAATACCAGGGAGGATGGGGATTTGGCAAGGTGACTCAGATTACAAAAGTAGAAACACCTAGAAAACATAGGGTGTATATTCAGTGAGTAGCCTAATGACCCATCGCCCTTCCGATGGCTCCCTCTCCAGCTGTTTGTTCTAAGAACGACGAAAGTGTCCCCTGGCCACTAGTCCCTAGTCTAGAGAGTCGGTTATACTCCGCCACCCATGTCTTTCTCGCTTCCTCAAACTCATCTCCTCTGAAGTTATCCGGCCACCCATGGCTTCGAAATAAATTCTGCTTGGCAAGCTTTGCATTATAAAGGTCTCTGGCATCTTGGCTCATTTGCTCCCTATCCTGCCCGCCCGAAACCTGATATCCATTGGTCACCAAATCACAATATCTTTCCAACAACAAAGAGTTCTCCACCTTTCTATTATAATCATCTCTCCAGGGGATATTCTCTAAATTCCGTAACCAGCCTATCCATTCTTCGAACACTTCTTTCACAGGTGTCCCAGGTTCGCCGAGATAGGAATTTGTATAACCCCCCTCATTACTCGACCACTGCACAATCAACTTGGTACGAAGATCGTAGATGATCGTCCGCCCAAAGTATCCAGGAATAGTTCTAACCTCAGTAAGACGAATAACCCATGGTGCAAGGTCATTAGCGCCTTCGTGATGCACGTCACGTGCTTGACAGTTGTTGTCAGTGGTAAGATAACTATAAGGTATAGTCCAGGCAGAAATTTCATCGTCAATCTCCAAGTAAGGAAGGTATTGCAGCAACGCGATGGCCTCAGCTTCTAGTCCCAAGGAATTGAGTCTTGCGGCTGGGAAATTCAGATGTGGTGGTGATTTTAACTCGTAGGAGTCAACATATCGCATTGTGAGGAACGTCTCGTAGAGAGTGGCCACGCTGTTTATGAGATCTCCGTGTTCAGATCTTATGTACTCTTCCGTGAAAGTTGTGTCGGCCGTGAGAGAATTCTGATAGGGAGTTTGTGTGGAACCGGAGGGATTTCTTTCCCAGGGAAGTTCCACTTCAACATTTGCTTTGTAGCAAGGGAGTCGTTTACTTTTACACGAGTGACCTAGGATTCTTGTTAGATTGGAAGAGGTTATGAATTGTAGTGAATTGGTTTTACAGGTTGGGAAAACGCCGTCACAAGCATCGCCTGATTTTTCACAGGTTAGACAGACGCGAGATGGGATAGTTGGCGTCGACATGACAAACAGTGGCAGGATTAGAATTATAGTAAGAAAAAAGAAAATAATGGTTCCTTGGGACGGTATGTTCATGTTGGAACAACTGGCAACGGAGAGAAAATGGAGGGGAGTATATGCTGAGATATGAGGCTAGGCTCGTTTGAGAAACCCCGAGCCGAGCTTAGTTGCCTGAGGTTGAACGGCCGCTAGTGCGTGCAAACCCTGTATAATTTCAAGCAAGTTTAAAAAGTTATACAAAGATATATATTTGTATTTCTGTAAGCTATCTACTATACAAAATGTATCTTGGCATTACATAGTCTGTGTATCCATATATACGGAGCTTTCAAAATACACATATACAATAACACAATATCTTACACTCTAAATCTCTGTACAAAAGATGGTATTGATAGTGGCTACAGCTGTTGCAGATAGGAGAATTCACATTATCTGAAAGAAAGAGGATAGTATTATAGTAATATAAGACCTACAAGCCAATGCAATACCATTCAGACAGCCAGACATTACATGTCGATCCCACCGCTGGATTCCACGCAATAAACTGTGCAACCGTAAACCCATACTTCGTCGCTAGCGCGGAACAAGTATCACCACTAATGATAAAGTAAAATTTTTTACACTTCGCAACCGCTCCATCTTGGATTGGAGCAGGAGTAGCACTACAGGCTGCCGTCGTTTTATTGATACATGTACTAGCTACCGCAGGCACGGTGGTGGTAGCCGGTTTGGCTGTCGTAGATGTAGTTGTGACGGCGGGAACCAGCGGACTAGACACACAGAGGGAATAATCAGGCCACAGATTAGAACAGGTAGCGTCAATAAAGGTATTCCAGGCACGCAGCTGTGCGAATGTGACCCCGAATTTCCCGCCAATAGTGTCGCAGGTGTTGGAAGAGACGACCGTGTACCAAGTCTTGCACTGGGATGTCGATCCAGCTCTGGTAGGTTGTGGAGGAAGGGGATAGGTGGTCCCGCCGATCGTTGTTGCGGTCGCTGATGGAATGGAAGTTGTAGTGACTTTCGTTGGCACAAGAGTTCCATTTACAGGCGCAACGCAATATCCAACGCCTAGAAAATGTTACCGAGAGAATTTACAAGAGAGAACCTTGATTACTTACCAGTTTTCAGATTTGAGCATACTAGATCAAGACTAGGATTCATGTTGATGAATTGACTCTGTGTCAGGGCATATTTGATAGCAACTAAATTGCATTCGTCGCCAGCTGTAACGTTGTAATAAAGACCACAATTAGGAATTGTGCCTGGAGCAGTTGCCACTGCAGGCTTGGCAGTGGTGGTGAAGATTGTTGGATATGCGGGCGCTACTGTTGTCGAAGGGATATATGCTCCTCCTGGTGGACTGTACATAGCCTTTGGTTAGGAGCATTACGAGATTTGAAGTGGAAAGTCTCTTACCCGATACACACGGTCTCCTCATACCCCAGAACATTGAAATTGGCAAATGGATTCCAAGCCATAAACTGCATGACGCTGATACCCGGTTGTTTCTCAGGGAGAAACTGGAAGGTCGAAGCACCGTACATGTAGTCAATAGTGGCCAACTGACAAGAGAGTGGAGCGCAAAACGTTCCGTTGCCGATGTCTGTACAGTCTCTCATGTAGTTCAAGTCAATGAATGCAGCAGTGGGAATGTTATTCTTGACACAAAACTGTTGACAGGATGTAGTTGTATTAGCTGGTTGCTGGTTTGTCAGTCTTTGAGCACACACTGGCTCATCAACCCAAGTCAAAGTTCTTTCAGGGCCTGGTCCCGTAACATTCAGAACCGGGTTAACAACAAGAGCCTGTGTGATGCTAGGGCAATTGAGTTTCATGTTCTTCCAGACTTGAGCAGTAGTATCGCTGCAAAATCAAAAAAGTTAGTCCTCAGTTTTGCATAAAGCTGAGTAAGAATACATGGAAACAGAAATAAAGAGAGTAGGACTTAATGGGGAGAAGCGGCTATAATGGGTGAAAGAGGTAGTACTTACTCGTAAGAAGAACCATATACCGAGCTATAGCCTAAAACGAATCTATCCACAAAGCATTTAGAGCACTGAATCTCAAGGGGATATTCATCACTCTCTAGAGCCTCAGGCCATCCAAAATTCGCTTGAGAACGAGGTCCACCGGCGTAGACATAAGCCATGGCTGAGATATATAGTTTAGCCGAGTAATTGTGTCTTGAGAAATTGAACTTTACCAGCTTTGTCAGTCGAGGTGTAGTTAAAGTTTGCTGATGGCGGGTATGAATACGGTAGAATTTCCGTTCCATTCTGAGACAAAGGAAGTGTACCATTTACAGGATCGTCTTTTCAAATCGTTATTTTAATATGATTAAAGAGTGTTTAGTTTGAACTTACTAGCCCAATCATAATAGATCTTCTTGGTATTTTTTGGCCATGTAGCTTTTCCGGCGGTGATCATTGAAGGAATGTTCCAGGTCTCTCGCTGCTTATGACAGAAAGTAGCCCCATCAGCAAGACAGGTCATGCTATACTTGTAGATGATGTACTCCATCATCGTAGTGGCATTCATTTGAGTGCCCCCTAAGTTCGCACCTGTCCAGCTTGAACATGCCGCGCTTGCAGAAGTCTGTAATGAAACCAAAGCTGATCGGCATCCGGTGGTGCATAGTGATTGTAAGTTCGTAGCATTCCACCCTACCCAGTCTGTTTGCTTGACGAGTAGCTGGACTTCGCTGCTGCAAGCTAAAGAGGTATTGAAAGTGGCAAGACAATTTACTGGAGTATCAGTAGGGAAAAAGGCAGCTTGCATGCCGTTGAAAAGGGTCGCTGCACCATGGACAGACGTAACGAGGCCAGCGATGCCAGCCAGTGCAAGTAGTTTGAATTTTCTCATGGCTGTTAGGTTTCTGAGGTGAAATTCCTTCTTCAAATCTAAGTTGGGAGAGGACGTAAAGGAAATATCTGGGAGACAACTACAGGACAAGTGAATCTCACTTACAGAGGTCCCTCCATGGCTTGCCCGGTTCGGATCTAGATTAGCATTCCCACTTGGCAAGGGAAACAAGTTCAAAATTGGACCATCAGCAGCTCAATGGATCCTATCCATTTTTGATCGACCAGCCCGACACCAGCTTCCACTGCAGCTCTTCTTGTCGTACCTCCGTGCTAGCGTGTCATTTAGCTGACCTCTTTTTCAAGTCTGAGATGACATAGTAATTCGCATGGTGGGGCTGCGGGCGGGAGAGCCCCTGACCCAGTGTTGACGAATTTCCAATCTGAGATCTAACCAAAATAAGCTTTACACGCACTTTTCGTAGTCAGGTGGGTTCGCTGGCGCGGCGATTTATCAGTGCCATAGTGCATTCTCTTCGAGTTATTTTGGTGGACAATTCAGCTTGCAATAGAGGTCTATAGCCAAGCGAATGGATTTTTTCTATAATGCCCGCTATTGTATCATCATCACGCACGAACAGATAGTATAACCTAGGCATGAAAAATGTAATATTTGGCATATCGATTCGTCATATTAATCTGATGTTTAGAGTCACTTCAATTCTTAGTCTTGGCGGTTACTAAAGAGGACATTTGCAAAGTTGGTGGCGTTTTTTATTAGGACTAGCTTTCTTGAGAAGCTTTTCTATCTTAAATAATGCCACTGCAACGTACACCAGTGCAGGGACCTCTAGTTTATGAAGGGCCCACTTGTTGTCCGAGGTCTGGAGCGTGAAGCTTTTCTTAGTCGGGTTTTGTATCTAGTCAACGTCCCTTTCTGGATCGTATGTCCCTCATCAGCCTATCAGAGTGAGTCTATGATGAAAGACTAAGACTATGAATGCAAAAATCAGCCCTGCAATGTTATATCGATCAGGGTCTTCTCCTGATATATAATCTTAAAAACTTCCGTATGTACAGTATCACTCTTAGTGTTGATGCACTCTTTAGGGGGGCGTTGGTTTGGACAACTCTAACCGAGTCAAAATTGTCTTCCGGAGTTCAAGATGGAATTTGATATGTCTCCCATTTGTATTTAGGATATCCCCCTTGGGTTGGACTCTGTTTCATTTGAACTCGTCATAATTTCAACCATCTCTTCGCTTTTAATTAGATAAGTTAAGTGTTTGTGAAGCCCATCAACATGAGGGCTCTCGGCTTTCTGAGCCTATGGTTCTTATCTTTTTCTATTACTACAACACTCGCACAATCAACTTGCTCTGCTACCTCTCCTTGCGCACAAGGCTGTTGTTCCTCATCTGGTAATTGTGGTTTTGGTCCCGATTATTGCGGTACTGGCTGTCTTGGAACTTGCAATGCGAAAGCAGAGTGTGGAAAATATGCTCCTACTGGCAAAAGTAACTGTCCATTGAACGTATGCTGCTCATACTACGGGTGAGTTCTCCAAATTTACAATCTTTCTGGTCACTTCTAAAAAATAAATAGATTTTGTGGAACCACCACCGACTTCTGTGCAACTACTGGTACTAAGCAGTGTCAAAACAATTGTGCGGCAGGAAAGAAATCAACATGTGATGCTGGGAGCAGAATAGCCTCAAAAGGTGTCTCAGTTGGTTATTATGAATCTTGGGCGCAGTCTCGAACGTGCGATACGATGGAGCCATCTGCCATACAAGCTGCAGGATGGACTCATTTGAAGTATGTTTGATCTAGCCTATGAGTGTTTTATTCAAGCAAACCTAACATTATTGTAGTTATGCTTTCGCATTGATTGATACTGCAACGTTCAAAATATCTCAGATGAATAGTTTTGACGTCAAGAACTATGTTGAGTTTACAGGCCTGAAAACAAATTTTCCAGGCCTCAAGACCTACATTGCGGTCGGTGGTTGGGCAGCTGGAGGAAAGGTCTTCTCGGATATGGTTTCGACTGCAGTGAACCGCAAGGCCTTCATAGACTCAGCATTGGCATTCGTAAGGACTTATGCCTTCGATGGTATCGATATTGACTGGGAATGTAAGATATCAGTTCGCATAACTTATAATAATCGTTCATTCCTAACATATGCTAGATCCCGGCGCAGATGATCGTGGCGGAAAGCCAGCTGACTTCGCAAACTTTGTAACATTCATGAAAGAGCTCAGGGCCGCATTTGGAAATCTTGGTGTTACAGCAACTTTGCCATCAAGTTACTGGTATCTCCAAGGATTTGATATTAAAAATCTAGAGCCGAGCGTCGATTGGTTCAACATGATGACCTATGATATTCATGGCACCTGGGATGGAAACAACAAGTCAGTATTGGACGAGAGATCTAAGCATTTGTGCTTGAATTAATCTAACTCCTCGTAGATTTACATCGAAAACGGTTGCGCCCCATACCAACCTGACTGAGATTGATGCAGCGATGGATTTGTTATGGAAGAACAACATTAGTCCTTCCAAGGTCGTTTTAGGACTGTAAGAAAGCCCATCTTTTCCAGCTAAGCAATGGCTACTGACATGACTGCTTTAGTGGATTCTATGGACGAGCTTTTACTCTCGCCTCACCATCTTGCAACAAGCCAGGCTGTGCATTCACGGGGGGCGCTAAACCAGGAGAATGCACCGGAGAGTCAGGAATTCTATCCAATAACGAAATCCAACGAATCATCGCGTCCAAAAGCTTGACACCGACACTTGACAGGGGCGCTGGAATCAAGTATATTAGTTGGGATTCAGACCAATGGGTAAGCTACGATGATGCCGAGACTTTCCAGATGAAAATAGCCTATGCGAACAGACTATGTCTGGCAGGTGTCAGTAAGTATCGTCTATATCCGTTAGCTTCCACTAGCTTACTAACAAAACCAAGTGGTATGGGCTATCGACTTAGATACCTCTGGACAATCGACCTTCAATATGCAAGATAGCGGGAATCTGGATGGTAGTACGTCACCTGGCATGTTCTTCCAGAAGAAAACAGCTATCACCACACAGAATAAAATTCAGACAATGGTTTTCTGGACCAGATGTCTCAAGGATAACAGTGCTGACCGTCATTGCCCGAGTGGATACCATGAGATTGCGGTTGGCCACGGTCGTACTTTCGATGGCGAGCGCCAAGAAGTCTCTTCTGGGTGTCACGGGAAGGAGAATCGTGTACTTTGTATGCACAACATGCTTATAGAAGATCGATGTGCATGGAACCGAGATGGCAATGGAGTAAGATGCCTTTGGCAGATATCTTTGCAGATGCTCCGCTGACACAACAAAAGGGGAAAAACTGCGACAGCAGATGTCCTGATAATACTTAGTAAGTGAAACCAGTTGTTTGCGTAATCAGATTATGTATTCTACCTTTGACTTCTATGACTAACCAGCAATTATAGTTTTCTGTCTCAAAACACCCATCCCGGTGGCGACAAGACTAGCTGTGATCATGGAAAATTCATCTCGATTTGCTGCGCAGGCTTCACTTTGGCAGCCAATACCTGTCCACCTTCGATGATCGGATCTATCCTCGCAGGCGGCGTTGGCCAACTGCTCTCCCCAGCGTACATATTAGGACTAATAAGCAAGGGCAAACGAGATGACATACCCTTCGAAGAGAATCTTTCTCTAGATCTAAAAGATTTGAACATAAGAAATGATGTTCCTCTTGCACAAATAGACCCAGCGAAGATTGACAAGCGTTCAAGTAGTGGCGGCGGGTAAGAAACCCCCTTGAAAGTTCTTTTCCCACCTAGCTGACTTAACTGGCAGATGCAATAACTTGAACTACCCATTGAACATCGTGAGAGCAAATTGCCTATCATTTACGACCGAAACTGACTATAATAGGGAAGCGGCTCTATCATCGTTAACAGTGGAATGGTGTGGAGCCCCATGGCCGTAAATGGAATTGGAAGTGGTGGTGGAAGTTGGTTTGGGGTTCGCGGAGATATAAACACCATTACACGCCCGGCCGTCCACGTTACCGAAATGCGCCCCATCACCCGCACCTGCGATGGTTCTAAATATCCCCAACCCTGCCATCATTATAGTTCCGTGGGACGGCGAAACCCACTGCATCAGACCATTCCCTGTGATAGATTCCTGTTAGATGTCGATCCTGCAGTTGAAGGTTTACATCGAGACAGATATCCAAATTCCTGGAATAACGAGCGTAACGCGGCATGGTCCCAAACGTGGATTCAGAAAAGTTACATCCCTCCAACGGGAGGTGCTCCAATTGCTGTGAGATGTCAGAGAGATGAATGGCCACCTTACGCGTATGTGGTTCATATCCCAAATTTGAGAGACACAGTAGGCTAATCTGCAGTAGTATCTGGCGTGACAGAAGCTTTCGTGGTGATAGATTGGGTGATATATTTGGGCATAACAACGTATACATCCGACTTCTCCCGGGTGGACAAAACGGTGGTGTCTTAAGCGGCCTCTCGTTTACAAATATCTGTAGTTTCCCCCATACCCTACCTAATACTGAAAGCCTTAAAATGCTGACATTATGAAAGGTGACCCTCCAGCCTATGTTCGATCGTCAACCCGGACAACAACCAGCCGCTACATAATCGGACCTCTCACAAATCAATACGAGCAGCCATTTACAACCTACACCTTGAATGCACTGGTTATGTCGTATACAAACATGCCACAGGACATTAATGATCCAGCTTTCTTAACTGACAATGTTTGTTGGCCAAAAGCGCTTAGTAATCATGGCTTCGAGCCAGGATATGCACTTTTCAACCGCGATCAGTATTTCAGACAGACCTTAACTCTTCCCGACTGGGGGGGACAATACCGTTTCGACCCCAGCAGTTGGGATCTCCGCAACGCTGTCGCGCCAACTCGACGTGACCTCTCTGACCATCCTACCTTCGCCGAGGAGGATGGTGTGATTGTCGTCCATGAAATAAATTCCACCCGTCTGCCTACGGCTGAGGAGATGCAGACCTATCTTGGATATGTCAAATGTGAAACCGAGGATTGCGCAGCAGAGCTGATAGAGAACGAACGAAGAGCTGCGGATATTCAGTCCGCAATAGTTGCTGAAACCCCAGTTCCAAGAGCTACGGCTGTAGAGATGGTTTTGACAGCATCTAATGGGGACGTGAAAACTGAGGCTACCGCCACGTCGCTACCAAAGGCGCCTTCGAAGCCAACAGGCAGCGGTCAGCCAGTTCAGACGTCGATAAGGTCAGCCCCAACAGGGGGGAATAGAATGCATCAGCATATGAAAAAGCATGGAGCCCATTAGAGAATCTAGAATTTGAATTGTCATAGGTTTAAGAAGCTTAACTTATTCATTCATATTTTTCACTATCTTATTTGTCAATAGATGAAGACCTCCTAATCTCTTGCTAAAGATTTATAAACGAGGAGTCAGTAATAGCCTTACTCGAAGGCTTAAAAAATGCAAAATAGCATCCCGAAAACCTGTTGGAATTTCAGATGATTCTCAGTGCGAAATACATGTATCCAAAAAATCGGGCATGCTAGTTAAGGTCGCATCTTGCGCTTCCGTTCTCTTTTCTTACTTCTTCATGCTGCCCAAAGCTAGAACTGAAACAGAAAAAGAAGAATACCATTTAAACTCTTCCAAGTTTTGACAAGTCCGAGGAAATATTAGAAGAGGACGATTAATGTGAGCTTGAGTACAGGGACGCTGTACAAGAGCTCGGGTGGGCGCCCATTTACTTGTCGACTCACATATTTATATACTCCAACTTAATTTTCACGCTTACTATTATTAGCAGAAGTAGGACTAAATAACTATTACGCTTGCTCATCAAGTGTCTATTTGTTTTTTGGTCTCCTTTTATACTCTCGCTTAGCACCCATATCGACCCCTGACTTTCCACCTCCACCTGGTAGTGCTTCGATCCGACAATAGTGTAAGTGATGAGTAAGGCAAGCACCGGTATTTCTCTTGACACCTAGAAGGACAAACTATGCTCTTCTGAGTAGGCTTCACGGAAGCTAGTGACATCACGCCCGCGCAAAACGCACCTAAGAATACCTAAAAGTGGGAACTAAGCAGGAGGAGCCGCGATACCCGTTGTCGCCGTAGCTGGTTTCCTTCGGATCTGGATTACTTACTCACATTCCAACTTTAGTTCTACTTCTAATTCTTCTGTTGAAGTTATTTTTATTGTGTATTTGTACATATAATAGTATATAAAGCGGCATCACCATCTCGCCGGCGAGATGGCTCCAACAATTGGATTCTGGGGAGGCACGACCCTACTGATTAGTTCCATTACTGGTCCTGGATTGACCACAAGTTTGTGCTCCAAGGCTGAAGCTCTCTGGAAGCGGAATGTTAACATTTGATCATGATAGTTCCCCTATTATTTCAACATTCTGGATGGCTCCTGTCAGTCTTTCTAAGTCCGCAAACTATAAAAGGTAGACTGCTGACTGGCGTGCATATATAGTCCAAGCATTGCATTTCTTGTATTTGGAATAACAGCTGCGGGAGTTTGCTTCCTCCTAATAGAAACGATGTCCAGCATCCATGGAAATGAAAACTTCCAAGGCAACGTAGAATACAGCACCATCGCCAAGCTTTACACAGGACACAAAGCCCACATTATAATGCAACTACTACTGTATTGTGCGCTCCAAAGTGTCAATGTCTCCAGCATCATTATATCTGAGCAGACGATTGATTCACTTCTGATCAGGCTGTGTAAGAAGACTTGTGCTGTTAGCTTTACCGAGGGGTTCTTGTGTGCTACGAAGATTAATCCGAACGGCTCGCCTTTTGAATCCTACATCTTAGGTTCGTTTGGGTATATCATTGCGGCAAGCGTGGTAATTCCACTATCGGTCTTATCGTTGGTTCAGAATATCAAATTTCAGCTGGTTTCTGCCGCTACGTTGTTCTTTATCATGGGGGCCTGGATCTACATATTTGCCAGCGATAAACTAGACCAAAGTATTCCCGCAATTGGAAGTAAGCATTTATTCCTTCGTGAGGAAATTGCTGTGCTTTTAGACTATTGCACTCAATTTGCCCATTTTATCCCGTTCTTCCTTTAGAATTGGCTAACTGCAACCCAGGGAACCAAAGTACCCTAGTGGGCTTCGTACTCAACAATTTTGCATTTGTAAGTCTCTTCAAAAGATGACTGAATATCTAGAAATTGACTCGAACTCCATCACTAGATCACAACCATCCCATCTTTTGTTAACGAACTTTCTCGAAACGTTTCTATTCACCGAGTCGTACGTAACTCCCCGACTTCATACCATATCGTAATATCACTGTTAAATCTCTCAAAAATCCGTGATGCTAATGCCCAGGCTAGATTATATACCCAGTAATGATTTGCATATGCCTGTATTTAACTATCGGGCTCATTGGCGCTGCGTCTTTAAAATCAGTAGGAACTTCCGACCTCCTTGCAACCTTTGCAGCTTCAGAGAATCACAAGATACTCATCACAGTCATCAATATCCTCTTTCCCGTATCAGTTCTCATAACGTCCGTTCCGGTGTTTGCTATAGTAATAAGATATAACTTAGTGAGGGGCGGTTTCTGTTCCAATAGTAAGTTGACTCTTGAGATATCTCTGGTTGGTGCAATAATTGATACGAAGAGCAGAATGGGGCATTGTGTGGGCAAGTGTGACGCCATGGATAATTATTATCCCATTTCAGACAAGAGTATGTTGGTCCAGAATTCGCCTAATGAAGTGAGTTGCTAATTCGTCTTGTTCCAGGGCTGGCTATTGATAGTACGTTGAGATCGATTTATCTCTCACTGAAACATAGAGCACTAATGTTTAATGTAGGTCATGAATTGGACGGCCTTGATCTTCGGCTCGACTACAAACTTCATTTTACCTTTGCTCCTGTATCTTACATCAACAACTCGGTCTGCAACCGCAGAGTCCGAAGGTATCATATGCCCGTACGCCTTCTCCCATAATTAAGCTGACAAGCCTATCAGATATCCATCTCCAAAACCTTCCCGTCCCCAAATCCCAAACCTCGGCCGCAATCGAAAGTGTTACAAATTCTAGCGAAACCTATATCTCCCAACAATCGCATGCTATAGCCACAAGACATTTAGCCAGTTGTCATACCTGCAGCCCAAAAAGAATCACAACTGATGAGGAAGCAGCAGCGCACTCCGTAACTGGCTTTCGTTTTAAGGCGTTTCCGCAGAGGAAGTGGTGGAAGAGCCCGGTGGCTGCGAAAGTGACTTTGGGATTTGTGAGCGTGATGGTAGTGGGGAATTTGATATATGCAGTTGTTGCGACGGTTAAAGGACGGAATGTTGTAGAGGACTTTTAGTTGGTCTCTTTGGGCTTACTTCAAGGTTTATAGGATATGAGATATGGGTTGGTAGAATGTGATCAATCAATATGAAATCATTATTCTTGATATTATAAGCCGTGCTAAACTGCTGCCTCCACGTTTCTATTTAACCCATATGGTTGTAAAAGCCTCAGTTATTATCCATACTATTATTATTATTATCCCCTAGTAGCTGAGCGAGTATCCTAGAGACGACATGTTTTCATGTCGATTCGATAAGCTTCTTCGCCTAATAGTAAAGCCTTGACCTTCTCGAGATCTTGTCGATGCGAGTTTGCAATAGTCTGGACTATCTTGTATTCTGAGGGTAGTCCTTTGATCAAGTAGCTTGTCATACTGACATCCGAGGCTGATCCTCCACATAATTTAAACTCTGCAGTGAGCTTACCAACCCTGGTGATGTAGCTTTGCATCGATTCTTCCTTCAGTAGTTTGACCCCCTCGAGCTTTTGGAGCAAGAGCCTTTGGTGAGCCTCTGCCCTGGCCTCGAGTTGCTTCTCAAGAGCTTGCCAGACATCGCTGGCTGTGGTATAGTGTGACAAATCCTGCCAGACCTCGGCTGTAATCATCAGCTTGAGCAAGTGGAATGTTATTTTTTCCTCCTTCCATTCCTTGCTGCCCTCGATGAGAGAATTCGACCTCGTCGTACTATTCGGCTTCACGTATCCCCACTTCTTTTCAATCCACAGCACTGATTCGGCCTCACTAATCCAGGTGTAGTAATTCCACGGAGTCAGTTTGGAGATCTTGGTGCCGTGGATCGAGACTTTTTGGGCTTTTGCAACCCTCCCTGGTCTGTGGCGTTGAGAACTGTATCCATTTCCGTCGATTGCTGGCATTTTGACTGGGCAGATAGATTGTGGGAAGGAAATGATTGATTTGGTGAGGCTAGAATAGCGTAAGAACAATAGTTGAGCGTGCTTGAGTGCTCCTAGGCTTGGAGTTGACAGGATATTGAAGCCGAGAAGCTGATGGTAATGTTGGTAGTAATTATTATCTTCTTGTACCCAAACCAATGTGGATGATTGGGGACTACTTATACGACTACTTACACCTGATTCCTATTACACATTCATGATGCAGTACATACTACTTGAAGTATATTATCGTACATCTCCCAGTCATAATCATCCAAACTAGGTTTAAGTGTCGTAATTAGTGCTCGAAACCCAAACCCGATACTCGAATGCATACGTCAAATAACTCGATTGGCTCATTCCCCGCGCATACTTTCGACAGGCAATGAAAGTTTGGCCGTCGGCGAGGGTTTTACGCTTCTTTACTTCTCTGCTTTGCGACTTGCTATTATTTTTTCAACATTGCTTTCCCCGTCTGCGGTTCTATTAAAGGAGATTAGGCTGTCGGAAACAGCATTGGAAATTTGCTGAAGTTTTCTTTTCCCATCTATGAATGACGAATGGAATCTTCTGGGTTGAAGTAAACATGGGACAGAGCAGCTCTGGATGGATGGTTCTGGGAAACTATACAATTTAATTTATCAGAACAATGAGACGCGCAATATGCTATGACCCCGAGATGTTCATGTACAATACATCAAATACTGGTGGTTAAATCAAAATCGAAATCAACCATTGCTCAGTACGATAAAACAATGGAACAATCTGGAAATATTTCAAGTTTCTTTCTGATTCTTGGGGAGGGGGGAGGTCCTTGAGACCCGGCACCTTGTACGTCCGTACACCATCCGGAATGCTAATGCGGCGTAGTAGGAGTCCTCGCTCGGACATAGAATATATCCGACCCGAGTGGTACTGTGCAGCTTTCTTGTATTCGGCTCCGAAGCTGTCAGCTTATTAATTGTTGACGTTGACGTCCTGATGCCTTCTCCAGACTTATAAATGTAAATAAACTTGTCGAACTATACAATCGGTCTCTTTGATTAATCTCGCTGCACCATCTTGTCAAGTGAATCAATTGTGTTGGCCAATAAGCTTTTCGTTGGCAAGTTACGGCTCTTGTCTCGGGTATACCATTAACCGACGACGCCGTCTTCTCATCTGGCCATACCCATCAATGGTAGACGATATGGCGGATCATCCCATTGTTACTCGTCGCTCCGGCGAACAAGCGTGCGTCGTCTTGAAGAAATCATTGGACTTGCAATTCGGTCGTATTTCTGCTTCGACGAAGATCCTTCCATCAAGTCTTCCAACCACTTCACTCGAACGTCTTGCTGCGGAGAACAGCAAAACGATACTGTATTTGGCATACGGCTCAAATCTTTCTGCGGAGACTTTTAAAGGGAACCGGGGAATTAAGCCCATCTCTGCGATCAATGTTCATGTTCCAAGCCTGAACCTCACTTTCGACCTTGCTGGCATACCATACACGGAACCGTGCTTTGCTAACACCAGCTTCCGAAAGGTCCCTACTCAGTCTCCTGCAACAAGCAAAGAATATGGCTGGCACAAAGGGTTGGTTGGTGTTGTATATGAGGTTACGCCAGAAGACTACCGTACAATAATAGCAACTGAGGGTGGAGGTGCAAGCTATACGGACATTGTTGTGGAATGCTATGCTCTACCGCCTGGGAAGAAAGTAGTAGACGCAGAACCAAGCGGTGCTACGTTCAAAGCTCACACCCTTTATTCTCCTCGGGATGGTAACAAAAGTTCTCGACCAGATCCGGACTATGCACAAGCTTCAGCGCGCTATCTGAAGCTTCTCACAGATGGTGGCGAAGAACACTGCCTCCCTGATGAATATATGGCCTATCTACACAATCTGCAACCATACACCATAACAACCTATCGACAATCGGTTGGGAAATATATATTTGCTACACTGTGGATGCCTATCATTATGGCGTTCTTTGGGTTAGGGAAGGTTTTGGCGGATGACGGAGGTAAAGTTCCTACATGGTTGGCTAAATTGTATGCGATATTGTTCTGGGCGCTGTGGTTGAGCTATGATAACTTCTTCAAACCCTTATATGGCGATGGAGAGCGGACCATAAATGAAGGAGATGAGGAAGCTGGACTGTGGGCGGTTCAGAAGCATGAAAAGACAAAAGGAAGTTGGTGTGAAAAGAGGGGGCACTTATGAGACTCTGAGTGTTTTCAACCCTTATATTCAAGCCATGTACTTGTATCATACACAAAGAAACTAGTTAATAAAAGAATTCGAGAATTTAATCATTATCTTTCCAAACAGCCAGAAAAGCCCAAGATATGGCAGAGGGTTGAAACAACGGGCTGACTGGGCGGATACAGAGTCAGAATCAAACTTTGGAGAATCTCATAATTCGCAAACCTTTATTTATACACACTCTTTCACAGTTACTGAACTGTCTACTAATTGAAAGTTGATCTTTGGACAAGGCTGGCGAGGCTGAAGTTTGATCGATTTTGTACAGACCCAGGATGTCTTTGTCTTTGGCGGGGGTGGGTCAAGGCAACTCTATTTCACTACATCCCCTCCAAATATGTTCGTAACTATTTAACACCAACTTAACATGTCCCTCGTCTCAGGTCCAGGCCGTGCTGGCAATACCAGCGCCCTCCCCAATGAGATCCAACTAGCAATCGAAGCCCACGTCTCCTATATCCAATCCCTTGACACCCGCCGCGACGAGCTCGAATACTGGCTCACTGAACATCTCCGTCTAAATGGTCTCTACTGGGGACTTACTGCCCTTCACTTACTCCGCCGCCCGGATGCCCTTCCACGGAATGAAACTATTGCCTTCGTGCTGAGCTGTCAGACAGATAGCGGCGGCTTTGGAGCAGCGCCTGGGCATGACGCACATTTGCTTTCCACGGTATCTGCGGTGCAGATTTTGGTAATGGTTGATGCTGTTTCAGAGCTTGATGCAAAAGGAAAAGGGGCGGAGAATGGGAAGGGGGGTTCATTGGCGGTTGGGAACTATTTTGCGGCGTTGCAAAACCGGGAGACGGGAACTTTTAGAGGGGATGAATTTGGTGAAGAAGATACACGGTTCTTATATGCTTCACTGAATGCTTTGTCGCTACTACATCTGCTCGAGCTTGTAGATGTGCCGTTGGCCGTGGCGTATATTGAGTCATGCGCCAATTTCGATGGAGGTTATGGTGTTGCTCCAGGGGCGGAATCACATTCTGGACAGATATTCACATGTCTCGCTGCCCTCAGCATTGCTGGCAGACTTGATGTGGTCAATAAAGATAAATTGGGGCGTTGGCTGAGCGAGCGACAGGTCGAAGCAGGTGGTCTCAATGGACGGCCAGAAAAGCAAGAGGATGTTTGCTACAGCTGGTGGGTGGCTGCGAGTCTCACAATGATCGGGAAGTTGAATTGGATTGATGGTCATAAATTGGCGCAATTCATTTTGGGTTGTCAAGATACAGAAAATGGAGGTATTGCTGATCGACCTGGGGATATGGTGGATGTCTTCCATACGGTATTTGGTATTGCGGGTCTGAGCTTGCTAGGCTGGGAAGGGTTGGAGAAGGTTGATCCTGTGTAGTGAGTGTTTCTCTTCATGTTGCACAGATTATGGCTAACCTTGGTGATAGCTGTATGCCAAAGAAAGTTATTGAGCAAGTGCTTGGTAAGAAAGGGTAGAGAATGATACCCTGGTTATAAATGACAACGTATAAATAACATTCTCTTCGTTGTATTAGTGATATTGCCTGAAATGTATACTGTTTCTGTTAAAGTACTGCATTGCCCTTAGCAGATCAACTGCTCTCAGGGGCAAGTCTTAGTTCACTTGCACCAGACACCATCACTATGAAGTCGGAGCCATTTAGTATCTGGGGTGAAGCTGAAGTTTAGCCTAAGCTCCTATAAATACTTCGGTTCTGAAAATGAGGAGTTTCACGACTGAATATTCGCTTGAGCACCCTTTCGGTTCAAATTTATCTCAGCAGGTGAAGCATACAAAGGTGTTTTGTCTTTGGCCTGAAGTAAGGAATTTTCCAGCTTCATCTGCAAATATGTCCTGCAAAGTGGAAGGGGCTCTTCCAATAGCTTGAAGGCTCTCCCCGCACCCTTGGTGGCTTAGTGCCTTTACGATATATCTCCATCTCTTGTATTTCCTACCCTTAACCCGTCTCTATGTTTCTTCGCGTGTATAGGCGCCTCCTGCCATCCAATACCCTTCTGCTCATCATTCATGGTTGAAGGATACATGGCAGGAGAATATCGATGCCGTCATTGGCCATGAGAGCGATGGTGTGCTTTATTGATGCTGCTGCTCAAATACCAGTGATACATATACCTCATTTGGGCTATCTGCTATGGCAAACAACACTATAAGTATGTGCTGTAGAAGTAGCTCCTTCGTAGCGCTGTATTCAAGTATTGACCTAGGCATATCTCAATAAACTGGCAATTATGCCCTCTCGTCCCGCCACGCAATCTCGCCTCAGGTGTAATCGCCGGTGTCTTCTGGTAGGCAGTGCTCACGAGGAGAGTGTGGTAGCATTAATTGTGGGATGACCACTGATTTAAATGGTGCTTGAAGTCTATGTGAGATCTTCTTGGGAACGAAGGATGCCTTTGGTGCACACCACAATCATAGCCTCGTTGTAGCATAATGTTTGCCGAGTGAGCACACGCAACTCTTCTGTTCTGAACATCAATAATAATCACCATTCATTAACAGTCTTTTAAGTCCTTTCACAGTCCCAATTGACGATTGAGGTTGTTTTATCGTTGTTCTGCCAAGGCTTTTGAATTCTGCCAAAGCTCTCACTGCGTGTCCCAAACACTTTTCTCTTTTGTAATTGTTCTAGTTCCCTTCCTCTTCTCTTCTAATCAGATCACCAAATCGAAGCCCAACCGGAGCATCAATTGTGCAAAAAAAAAAAACACTGGGATAGCTGTTGGAACAATCACAATGCTTCACGCTTGCCAACGACGCTCCGAGCGCCTGGCACTGGTAGCCAGAGCTCCTGCCAGAAGAGCCTTCTCCTCGTCGCTGCCAGTGTTAGTTGTGGTAAGTACAGTGCATTCTGCAACAAGCAGCCTGCGGATCGTTGCCCCCCTCTCTAGCAATACAAGCACTCCTAGCACGTTCTTCACATGTCTTCACACCTTCCTCATCCTTCTCTACACTACCAGAAGCACAACACCAGCTTCACCTTCTCTCTTGCTTCGTAGCAATTGTTCTAAGAAAGCCGGAGAAGTCAGCGGCCACCTTGCTAGCATACCACCGTTGCTCATTCCCTCAACTTCTCAGTTTATTTACCCTCAGACAGGCACAAGTATGCAGTTCAGCATCCTCTCCACATCTGCCAACATTAATGTGAAAATCCTCAAAACATCACTAGGCCTACCATCTTATATCCAGCTAATTGAACTATGGCAGAAACAAGAGCCTGTCGAGATGCCTCCGAAGTCCATCAAAGCCGAACCAGCTTTCGCCTTAATCTGTTACCTCTGCCCTAAAACCCCCCAATTTTCCGACCTCTCCCACCTTTTGACGCATATTTCCTCGAAGTCTCACCTTTCTCATCGGTTTAAGATTCAGCTCAAGTCCAAAACAGAACTTGCCGCTAGAGTACAATTGGACAATTTCGACGATTGGTATAATACGAACGGCTTAGACACTTTGCTTTCCGACCGTATGCACACCAAGGAGAATAAGAAGGCTACAAAGCAGAAACCATCAGGTCAGGTACGTTTTTCGAAAACATCCTAGCTTGGGCACAATTTATCGAAGCCAATTAACCAAATACAGACCAAAAAGGCGAAAAAAGAGGTGAAGCCTGAAAATCCAGAGGATTTGTTGGCAACGACACCAAAATATCGAGCACCAGTCCCTCGAATGCGACTTTGGCCAACTTCTACCGCATCGTCCACAATGGCTGACTGGGAACCCGCTGGCTATGCAACGCCTACATCTCGTCGTGCTGTACCAAACTTTGGTCAGCCTGTTCTCGACCCTAGGTAAGGAACTCCTCCCAATTTGTTTTGACAACACCTAACATCATTAAAAGACTGGACAGCCCGTTTAGGCCAGAACCAGATGTAAACAAAGATGATCAGAAGTGAGTTATTTTCTCCAACCCCTTAGAATTCTCTATAGTGCATCTTGACCAGGGATTTCAGAATCTAACGCCAATTCATAGAACCACGGAGAAAATTACCGATTGTTTGAAGCTTAAAGGTGTCAAATGGCCTGGAATGGATCTTTTCGATTCCGCCACCCCGGAGATGAAACGTGTTCGGAATCAGCGAAAGGATGTTTCTGTTCTAGAGCAGATGAAAGAGACTTCTATGGCTGTTAGACCGACGGAATATGTTTACAATATTGACGGAGATTTTCAAAAGGTTAGAGATATATTTGGACCGCTGTCCTGCGAGACAAGCCCAGTAAGTTCACACAGGAAAACTAAACGTTCTCAACACATGGTGGAGTCAGAGGCTGAAGGGTTGCAGGTCAAGACCAGCGATATCACTAGTGTAACTAGACGTACTCGTCGAAGCCGTGCTACGCGAAAGGCGACTTTTGCGGATCTTAGTACGAATGCTCCACGGCTTCATCGAGCTCCTAAGATCGATCCAGAGATGCCCATTAAGGGCGAGGCACGTAATCATGACGAAGACTACAAGCCTTTTCCGGTTAGGAAGCGTGCATTTAGCATCTTCAAAGACACTGCTTTGGATACTAGCCCTGCCCAAACGGAGACATCTCTCGAAGAACCAATGTAGGTCAAGTTCCCTCAAACAATATCGCATTAGCTCTGGGTCAATATTGGTAAATGTTCCGTTGTTAATTTAGTGCTTAGGTTTGATTTTCCGGCTCCTAGCCTTCCTTCATTCGAACACAAGATCCCCGAACAATATCTGTCACCAACTCCAATGGCTAAGAGATCCTCGGTGCGAGTTTTTGGAAAAGAGAATGCACAACTAGGAATGCAGCATCAGGATGAAGTTCACCGCAACGGCACGTCACATTGGTTTCGTCCTATGTTGAGGTTCAAGCTAATCTCAAACTAGTCTCTACCCCCTCTCATGTCGTCCCACATCAGGTGTATTTTGATCCAACATACAACCCTCTTTATATTCCATACTTGAACAACAGCATGCCGGTTGATGGGTTCAGCGGCTTTCATAACAACAGCGGATATAATACCAACCCATACCAGATGAATGGGTTTAGCCGTTCATTCTCTCATCATTCCAACTATAATGACGATTTCAAGATGGATGAAGGTTCTTCAAGCTTCCAAGGTTCCTTTAAACCAATGGGCAACGGCACCGCATATCGAAGCCCACGGTCAACTGGTCCGGTACAAAATGGCAACGCTGGCAGCCATAACCCGATCCGATCAGTTGATATGGCGGCAAGCCCTGGTAGCAGCAATGGCCTGGTAAGCTTTCATCTGGAGGATTTCCTTCCTTGGCTGCCTACTCTAAAGAAATCCTCTCAACAACCTGAT
>Ga0247734_1000739_pt1 | contig 27101 bp, 30 predicted proteins | sample UWRJL103311B2_FD_180933 | JGI IMG/M metagenome (GOLD analysis project Ga0247734, IMG submission 180933) | Plant litter microbial communities from Arlington Agricultural Research Station in Wisconsin, United States - UWRJ-L103-311B-2 | ecosystem: Environmental > Terrestrial > Plant litter >...
AAACGCTGGCGGGATCGCTACACGGGCGGTAAATCACCCTAATTGTTTTTCAATTCATGAACAGTCTACAAAACATACGGTTCATGAGAATTCAACCCCAAATGGTTCTGATTTCTTCTGATCGTTCGGATATACATGCAATTATAATATTTGGCGAAGGGCACCTTCAACCAACCTATAAAAATAGCGTTTACTGACATACTTTTTGGTTAGAAATGTATGTAAACGTGAAGAACTCTTGGTTCATCTCGCAGTTCTCTCGTGAGATGGATATTCATCCTCGAAATACAATTCGGGAATTAATTTGGAGGCTCAAAGGTTTGTGGCTTACGGACCCCCCCTCCTCCAATTCCCAATTATGGTGCGCCATCTAGGCTGTACCCAAACGTGTTTGCTCACTTCAGTTTTGATTCTTGGCATAGGTCACACTGAGTTTGATTGGGAGCTTGATGATGGCATGTATGTGGAGTTTTATTTGAGAAGGAGGCCCCTTGAAGCATCTGACGACCGATGTGACAGCATTCTAAATGGCGGAGAAGCGATTTACGCAAAGGCAAGGAATCATGGCCAAAAGCTTTGAAGTATGTCTGATAATCTTTAGGTCTTTAATGAAGATGACAAGGAGATGTTTCGAAACGATACGGGAGGCTGGAGAGTCAAGTACAAGGGTTATCTTCAAGAACGGAGAGCCTGGGATTATTAGCAGCTATGCAGAGAGTTGTGACGGTCATTATGCTGCTTTTGATTCCATTTAACTGTTGAGAACTATATTAGTGGTTTTTATAAGAATTCATTCAACATTCGGACAACGTGGTCTGCACTTGTAAATTCATTTTGATACCGCTGAGTTCTTCACTGGTTGTGTATTTGTAATGTATTGTCCTTCAGATTTCCATGCTTGTAACAAATCAGTAGTAGGTCATGAAAGTGTCGTTTTGGATATGTTACCGGGCTGTATAGCTTATTGATCAATTGTCTATCTTATTGTGTCTCTTGTAAATATCAGTTTACTATGAAACGTGTCCTGAAAAGTTATAGAACCCAAAACTGCTTATGTTTTCCAAAAAATATTTGTATTGAAAGATGATAATAGAAAAAGAACCCGAAGACTGAAATTCGAACAAATTTTTGAATATACTGAGCCTAATCTTCAAGTAACGAAGAAAACACATCGTATTTCGAAATTTCCGCCCCTCTCGTCGCTATAGTGACAATCCTTTAAAAGTATGGCAACTTTAGCAGCACTTATCTTTGCAATATGCAATGCTAATAATAGTCAGTTCTTAACTCGCTCACAACGTGGAAGAGGACAGCCCCTATTCCCCATCCAAGACACATACCAAGTTACACCGCATGGCCAACAATCTTCGTTCTGGTCAAATTTCTTACAGTAAGAGGAATTAGCATAGCACCTGTATCACAAAAATGTCAGTTAAACCCTCGACTCTTAACAAACTCCACCAAGCCGCCTGTTATATATTCGGTGCAGGATTTTGAAGAACTTTAATAAAACTTACCCATCGCAACTACCCCAGCACTCGGCTCTCTTTCTCGAGGCCTGAAGATCATCGTGGAGAAAACACTGGCGGTGCATTCTCTTTGGCCAGTTCTGCTAGAATTGGCTTAGAGACAGACAAAACCTTCAAAGCCTGCTCATGAGTGATAGCCGTTACCACCACTGGACTCAAGAGTAATGTTGAGACGGCTAAAAGTATGATAGAAGAGAACTACATGTTCAAGATTGCTGGCCGTTGATGATAGTTAAAATATGAATGTGTTTATATGTTTGTTTGAGAAGATGAAGATGAAGATTGAAAATTCTGGGAAGAATATCGTTTCTTTTATGCTCGTTCTCAATCTCACACAGGTCCATATGCCTCAACATCTGACTGCTCAGCTTGCCACATGTGTTTGGAAACTGTATGATGTTATATATATGCCTAAGAAGGGTTTGATAGGATGTGATATGTTGGTGAGAAGTCTTGGACTCTTGGTATCTCACTAATTATATGAAAATACGAAGCTCAATGTGCTATTTATTGCACGAGCAAACAAGTCAATATCAAGGTCGATTTCCCATAAATCTTTCTTTAAAAATATTTTCCTCTAGAGATTGAATTTATCTCACCACCATCAAGTAATTGAGCTTAGATATTCTTAAAATATATTAAACACGAAGATGCAAACTAAAATCGAGTTGTTCCGGATAATGCATTTGAAGCTGAACTAGCCAAGCAATGTTGAGATCAACATACTTTATTTCAATACCCCCATACCCTCAATGCCCAAACTTTAAGCTACCGTCACTCTCCAACGTAAGCACAAGGTAGCCGCCTACTTGTTTTGAGGATCTTTTCCATCGCCGACTTTAAGATTGAGTAAATATATATGAATTTCAAAGGTAGCAATCGGAACCTCGAGTCCAGTCCACTAAAAACCATCGCAGCCCACATCTAGGCTCTATAGCAGATCTTAACCAATTGTGAGTCTTCATTATTCACACTAGTCATGTGTTCCTATGGCTGCTCCAAAGCTCTATGATCTTTCTAACACACAGGTGACTGTATGAACAAGAAGTTGCAAACATAATGCTCTTCAGGTTAGCCAGAATACTGGTGGAGATGAACCATGAGAACTTTTTTAAGAAAAACCAATAAAGCATATGTGAGACCGCAAAGGTCATACGACAAATTGTAAAAAGACCGTTCAGAAATTCAGTTCCTATAACTGGCTAACGCATCGTCTTCTCTCAACCGTGAAGGCTGCCGAAAAATAGCCTCTGATGAGCTGTGACACCAGTAGTGATCAACAACAAAGCGGATCCTTCCAGTGTCTCAGTTTTGGGTACGAAGTGATTCGTTTCGTCATAATTTGGGTATCTTAGCTATTTATTATGTACTTGTTGTATTTATTCATTCATATTTCGCAATGATTCCTTTCAGCCACCTACGCACATCCGAACACGCCCAGCGTTCATCTGCAGTAGTACAAAGCATCCTTCTAATGCCATCTACCATCTCATGCTCCTTAAAACCTTCTGGGAACATACCCTTGCCCAGCTTTTCAAGTACAATACTGCGCTCTGACTTGGTTCCAAAATGATACACGAGCTCGAAAGCTATGACACCAAGACTGTAAACATCTAGCTTAGGACATATTGTTCCAGATGACGCAGGATGATAAAATCGTGTCCCAGGTTGACCGTCAGTTGTTGATAATGCTGCTAGTACAGTGGGTTGGGCGTCTTCTTGCTCTTCTCCCGCTTGTATCTCTTTTAATTCGGCTACAAGACCGAAGTCTCCAATATGTGGAGTGATAAAAACTCGTTCTAATTCGTCACTGCCACATTCCTTGCAGCTTCCTATGTGATCTAATTAGCAGCATCCTTCTTGGTTTATCACCGTCACAACTGTGCCAGACTAGTTGAAACTCTCGAAAATGTAATGAGCATGGCCGAGGTGGGTGAATCATGACGACACTTACTTATATCTATGGAACCTCCGAGAGAACTACCTGAGTATGTGCTACGGCGAACCGATAAAAACACATTGCTAGGTTTCAGATCGCGGTGTACTATTCGTTGAGTATGTATATACTCAATACCACTGTTCAGTGAGTTAGTACTGGTCTCTGAGAAAGCCAAAAGGATAGGGACCGTCCAGAAAGCTGAGATATCACGTAGTAAACGCCACCAAAATGACAATAACTTTACGTATTGTAATATCTCAACTTCTATAACAGCAAGACGAGTAATGAATAATGAAATTTGACGAACTCCAGGATAGCAACTAGAATATTTGCTGCAGGCAAGACGTGGAAGCAGTGGTTGATTTGTGGGTCAATCTGCTGATCTGGCCAAATAAAGTCTTCCAGCGTCAATGGATGCAGACCCATTTTGATATAGAGAACGGCATCGAATCCTGTCACATCTGTTCTATGAATTTCCTCATCGGCACTAGAAAGAGTTGGCTCTCTGGAAGTGAGTCTTCTGACCAAAGCGTTTGACTCTTCGAGGCTTCCAATATTGAGGTGTGACTACGAAAGCATGATGTTAGCCATATATTCAATTAATTTCTTGGTCTGGATGAATCAGAAAGCTTAAGAAAATGTCACTTTAATTACCTGTTGAGACACTGCCATTTCTGATTGTTCTCGCTCGAAAAAGTCCGAATAATCTTTGGAATCTGCAGAGGCAGGTTGGAATCCTCCTTGATCGCTTCTTAGAACATCCATTTCATCCTCAATTCTAAGATTGTCCAGATTGGATTCAAACGCAGCGGATTCATCGGTCTGAGACTTAAATCTGGACCTAATTTTCTGTTAGTCACGTCAATATATTGTTGGATTCATCGCGTCAGACTGTATGACACGATGAAACTGAACTAACTCTGAGATAGAGGTTGTCGATTCTTCCATTTCGCCAATAGCTCGGCGCATTATAGCGGGAACAAACTCAATCCAACCGTGATAATATCGCACGATGTTTTGATGGTTTAGCTGCGCCAGTGCTCGAACCTCCGACAGCAGACTTGTAACCCGATCCTTTCTAGCCCGCAATCGTTCCGCTGTAATAAGAATCTTTTTAATAGCATATTCCTGACCATCTACATAATTGAGAACCTTAAAGACCTCGCCAAACCCACCTTTGCCAAGAACTGAGATTTGCTTATACTCAGTCCCATATATAGACTTAGATAGTTCTTGGCCACTGTCGCCGCCTTTCAGCATGAAAGAGTACAATTCGATAGGATGATCATCAAGGGGTGCTTGATCGACTGAAAAAGAGCGCAAAGCACTGTCATCAAGTGTCCCCAAATGCTTGCTTGCCATTGTATGTAGCATGGAATCAAAGTAGTTCATGTACTGGCTTCTTAACTTCTCCAAGTCCTGCCCTACCGCAAAATCGTCGGGTAACATGCCAGCCTATTCAGTATGTGAGTCAGTCTGACTAATCGGAATTGATAGGATCATTTGTGAATTTGGGGGACTGACCTTATGTAAAGTCTTCGCCATGTCGGAAAACAAATCACCAGCAAGCTTAGAAACCTAGAATTATATGTTGATTAGTCCGAATTCAAAATCCAAAATTTATAAGCTCGGCTAGAAGCTCATTGTACAGTACTAAATCTCATGACACATTAGAATGGATGAAATTTGCAGCAGCAATATAAAATAGCTTTTGCACAACCAATTATTTTGAATGTTTCAGAATGTCTGAAACAAAAAAACTTGACCCTATTCCAGCTTCAACCATTAGGATACATAATCGATATAATTACATACATTTGGATGATTTTCCGGAAGTCCGATAGATTTTGCTGCTTGAATCTTGCAACGCTGTTCAATGAGGGAAATATAGAATATAGTCTTCCTCTGTTCAGAGTCCATTGGCAAACCGAACGAGCCCAACTTGGCCAAAGGGCCGGCAATCATAGAAGGAGACAAATTTTCATTGCTGGCTTCTTGGGAAGCCTCATTTCGTGACGAGACCTCATTTGAGTCTGAGGAAAATTCAGTTGGACTGCGGAATAGTGACATGTTGCGTGGCGTCTATTGTAAAGCAGATTGGACCAGTGCCAGGACGGTCAACATATATAACTTTGAACATCTGGGTCAGTGAATTGCTATTTTTGAACGACCGGGGTGGGATGTGGCACACTATTGTAAGTGCTGGAACATGTTTCTCGTTGGACTCACGGATCTTCTCATTTCGTTTTGTCTCAGTACAGGCTCAACTTCAAATATCTGTCCTCTTGGAAGTTAGATGCCTGTTATGTCAATCATAGGGCTGAGATCGAGTCATCTAGTGAACTCTGACGGACTTGGGAAGCTTGGCGTTTTCTACTAGCTTCTCTTGGCGAGGACCCTGCATCATGGCCCTTTATTCTCCTCACGTGTCTGTGAGAGACAGTTTGATACATCAAAAACACCCATGAAGGAAGCTCTTTCAGCTTTAGTTTCACATAGTTGAAGTTCCTAATCTAGTCTTGAATGGCAAATCCTCTGTATCAGTCCTTCCAGAAGCCTTATTCGAGTTACCATTCCAACCAAAACAAGCAGACCAACACCGAACCTCCCAATAGGATCTGCTTGTTTGACCGCAATCAAGATGCCCAGAACCTTGCCTTGGGCGATAAAGAAGTCTCCTGAGCTCTCACGAACGAAGAAGTTGGCAACACCTAAATCACCTGTCCCAAAACGTGCAAAAATCACTTTGGATATCGATGATGTTGGAGAGGAAAATAGTGCTGAAACCTCTAACACGACTTCGTTTGGCAATGCAGCAGCTCAACCAGGTAAGCCTTCAGCTCTTCCTAGACACTTAGTACTAAAAAATCAAGGACGGGCACCTTCAACTTCTCCTCCGCCAGAAGCACCCACCGAACGGTAGGTTGTCAATATGTTAAGCTGTATTACCACCTGACTGAAGTAGATTCATGGAGGAAGGTATGACCCACGACGATAGATACCGAATGGTAGAAGACGAGTTTCTCTCCATCGCTCAACAATTCACCGTTCATCTCCATACTGCGGAATACAAACGGCAAACTACAGAGGTGAAAGCTCGAAACGCTGACACTATCAACTCTATCTCTCGACCTGTGACAAGAAAAATGCCTGATCATACGAAACGCAAGATCGAGGCTGTGACGAGGTCGAAAAAGCAGAAAGCTGCTCTTGACGGCTTATTCGGTAGAAAAGGGGACGAGGATGACGAGAGTGATGCGGAGTTGCCGTATATGGGAACGACGCTTCATGGACTAATGGATAGTCCGAGGAAAAAGAGTATGGCTCTGACAAAATTTGGGAGAAAAGCCGCCTCTGCAAAGATGGCCGTTCGCCACGAGAGGGATGCTGGCCAAGCGAGAACTTTTCAGGAGAGAGGTTCTGATTCTCCAAAGTCTAAAGTTCAGGTGAAGCTAGATCAATTAGCTATGCCTGAACTTGATATCTCGACTGAGGATGAAGATGTGGCCGATGATGACGAAGTGGATGATGAGGATGATGACTTAGACGCTCCGATTAAGCACTCCAAGTTATAACTCATAGCTATGAAGGTATGTGCACAATTGCTTAAACGTGAGATTTACTAATGAAGACTTTGGACTGTTGAGCCTGGGCATATCGGACTTTACTAAACACCGAGGACACTACGGGTGTTCAAAGTCAGTTCTACAAACTATCAACTGTTGACTGTGGTTCTATATGTGCTCAAATTGCAATCCTGCTATAATCTAATACTGCTATAGCATATAGCGCTACTGTTTTTAGAGTATACAGGATTGCTTATCGTGACTTATGCTTTGAATGGAGTCTCAAAAGGAGCTTCTGCTTGAGGAGCAATCCGAGCCAAATGCCTTCTTTGCCCGCTTTGCCAATCGACCAGCGCCGTGTGAACGGTGGTACGATTATCCCAAACTACAACCGTCTTTGCTGCCCATTTGACTCGGGCTTGGAAATCAGCTCCATAGCCAATATGATCGAAGAGGAATTTCTGAGTATGTTAGCCGAGCTGTTGAGAACCCTTTCTTGAAAACTTACCAATAATGCGTCACTTTCTTCTTGCTTATAGCCAACAATGTTTCTAGTGACTGGGAGATGTTAGTGCAATTCAGATACTGTATTCTCTCGACTTACACTGAGGGTTCACATATAACGCTTTCTCACCAGTCACTGGATGCGTTCGCACGACAGGATGTTCTGTGACAATCGGCTCTCTTCTTACGATACTGCCTTTACTTTTTGAAGCACTCACTTGTTCCACTCCAGAGTGTGTCGCTTTCAAGCCGTGAAGTCTCTCTTGGAAGCCTGGACTAAGACGATTGTAGGCTTCAACCTGATTGGCGAAAAGAGTGTCGCCTCCAACTTCCGGTACATCAAGAATGTATAAAAAGGTTGTTCCTGGAGGCTGGAGTTCGAAAGAAACATCAGAATGCCATTGTACTGAGCTTGTTCTTCTTTGAAAGTATAGCTCGGCAGTCTTGTCACCTGCGCCTCTATGCACCAAGTGGACTTCAGGATAACCCTTTGGCGCACCAGAAGTTTGATGAATATGCGGACGCCCGAAGTATCGGCCATAATCAAGCGCCTCGGGTATAGGGAGGTCAGCAAAATCCTGGTCGCGGAACGCAACTACTTTTCTCTCAGCTACATAACGAGCAAGTTGGTCCTTGCCTGCTGGACTAAGTTTGCTAAGTTGAATACCAGTAACCTCTGTTCCAATAGAAGGCGTCAAATCATTTGTAACTACGCCGTTGGGGAGCAGCTCGGGATATAAAGGATTAGCGTCTAGTCCGTGGTCTCGGTGCTCAAATAGTTCGAGAGGAGGGAATGTTTCATTTTCCCAGTGTGGAAGATAATGTTTATACTGGGTCAGATCAACAGATGCCTACCAAAGTAGTATGGAAGATTGCGTACCTTTGCCGGGGCAAATCCATGGATTCCTTCTTCTTCAGCTTTCTTCTCGTACCCAATGGGTGCAATTCCCTTATATGTTCCCACGTCAGCTGTCAACTTGACCGTTGATTCTTCAGCAGGCCGTGTGGGCAATATTGCTGTCTCAGTTGCAGAAGGAGCCATTTGTTTAGACCTTGTGTACTGCAGTTAAAGAAGAAGCGTAATATCCAAGGTTCAATGCATTGTGACATCTTATGAGATCTTGTACTTAATATATACCAAGAGCCGACTAACCGTCTTGGGTGCTTCAACGTCAGTTTACTTATTACCGACCCCTCCTTTGGGGAAGAGACTGGATTTCCATTGGTGCCTATTATCGGGATATATATATTGCGAAAGGTACAAGAACTAAGGGTTGGGTATTTGGCAAGAGTGGAAGCTCCGTTATTGATGGAAAGGGTATTTTTAATTGGATGAAGGTGATTGAAGGGATGGTGCAATACTTGGATTATATGGCGAAAGTGAATAACGCTTCTCGGCCATCAAATCCATTTCTTCACATGTTTATCTAAGCCAGTCTACTTATGATCCCTTCGATGGATTCCACTCTGATACTTCAGCAGATGGTTGATAACAAGGAAGCCAGTGGACTGGCCAAACACGTGACTTGTGTACCTCGGGCTCACAATTCCGATATAGACATTTTAATCTGAAGCCAATTATGGTGATTGAGAAGGATTACTTCAGCCTATCCTAATGTATAGCGTTTCTATTTCAAATTTAAAACTTCAAGGTGGCGTTTGCTGAGCGAGCAACATGACGCATCTCCCCCGGCCACCGTAGCAATCAACCCCTCCACTTCACTCTTCCACAGAAAAAAAAGTTATCGTGAGTTTATCGAGCATCAGTTTTCAAAAGTCTCACAACACATAGAATCTCTATTTATTCGCCAAAATGTCGGCCATGGATATGGATGCCCCGGTGTCGATCGCCTCCCAGTTTAGAAACCAACAAGGGACAAATGCTACGTATGTAAACTGAGCATCCTTAATAGAACTACTTCTAATCACCCCGCAGTATTCTCTGCTGCAACTGCGGCGCTCCTATAGATGGCACAACTTCCGCGGGAGCCCTTTGTTACGACTGCGTAAAACTTACCGTCGATGTATCCGGTAGCATACAACGCGAAGCAACCATCCACTTCTGCAGAGATTGTAATCGTTGGTTGTTGCCACCATCGAGTTGGATTGTTGCGGCACCCGAATCAAGAGAACTTCTCGCCTTGTGTTTGAAGAAGTTGAGAGGCCTTCACAAAGTCAGGATTATCGATGCAAGCTTCATCTGGACAGAAGAGCATTCTAGGAGAGTCAAGGTCAAGCTTACCATCCAAGACTCAGTGTCCGAAGGAGTCATTTTACAGCAAACATTTGAGGTGGAATATGTCGTGGCAAATCAACAATGTCCTGATTGTGCGAAATCATACACTGCAAATACCTGGAGAGCATGTGTGCAAGTACGACAAAAGGTTTCTCACAAGAGGACTTTCCTCTACCTCGAACAACTTATTCTGAAGCACGGTGCCCACAGAGATACTATCAACATAAAAGAAGTTAAGGATGGGTTGGATTTCTTCTTCGCGCATAGAAATCAAGCTGAGAAGTTCGTTGACTTCCTGCACTCTGTTGCACCTGTTCAATCGAAGAAATCTCAGGAACTTATCTCCATGGACATTCACACGTCCACAAAATCTTACAAATTCTCTTTCTCCGTCTCGCTGGTACCAATTTGTAAGGATGACTTGGTAGCGATGCCCATAAAGCTGGCCAAACAGTCAGGCAACATCTTTCCTTTAGGATTATGTTACCGTGTAGGCACATCGCTCAACATTCTCGACCCAAGTACCCTCCAAACTGCCGAAATCAGCACACCTATCTACTGGCGTGCACCATTTACCACTTTAGCCGATGTACAAGAGCTTGTTGAATTTGTCATCATGGATATTTCGTCTTTGGGAGTACAGAAGGGAAGATGGCTACTCGCGGAAGCTACTGTTGCAAGAGCGTCAGATATGGGATCAAACACGAGGGAATACTATACCAGAACCCATCTTGGAAATGTTTTACATGTCGGAGATTCTGTAATGGGATACATGCTCACCGGTACCAACTTCAACAGTCCTCAGTATGAAGCCTTAGAAGAGTCAAACACCTATATGTCGCAGATTCCCGACGTCATGCTAGTCAAGAAGTTCTACGAGCGCAAGAAGAAGTCAAAGAATCGTAGCTGGAGACTTAAGCGTATGGCAAGAGAGGAGGCTGATATCCTGCCTAAGAAGGCTGATCAGGAGAAGATGGATACTGACTATGAGATGTTCTTGAGGGATGTGGAAGAGGATTCCGAGTTCAGAAGCACATTGGCGTTGTATAAGGCTCAGCAGAAGGCGAAGGCGGATGCTGACGCTATGAGCGTCATGGAGACTGATGATGGGGTAGATGAAACTCCTGGCATAGACATTTCTGAGTTACTGGACGATATGGACCAGCTCGATATCGAAGATGAGCAGTAGCATGGTTTTGTGATTGCTGGCGTTTGGTATAAAATGTATGGCGTTTATCTACTGTAGCGTGGGAAGGGAGATGGTTCTTGCTGGCTGTAGCAAGCAATCGAGCATCATGATAACTCTTTTAATGACAAAAGTGACTCCATAGCCTGTCTTGCAACACACCTCCTTGCAAAACTACACTCCTAACCTGAAAATAATATCCATAACTGGAAGTGTATGAGCGGAGTGAAAATCACCCTTGGCCTGAGTTTTCCCTCCCCATCTCATGCAGGACTTGACGGCTACCTCATCACCAGATCTTTGACATGTCTCACCTCCGTTAAATATGTGCTCCTATTTAGATATGTATGTGTGTTCTACTTCCAAGGCGGCCCCGGCCGTTTTCAAAGGGCAGTTTAACGAATTGAGTCAAGGAGCTGCTCAATCGAGATATCCTTTTATGAGAAATGAGAATGAGAAATCCTAAACACTTGAAAGTAACTGATAAGTGACAAACACGCCTCGACCAATTGCCAAAAGTTTTGCCCACCGCTAGAGGCTCCATCTGCCCCGATCACCATCTGCTTGCTGTCCTTGGTTTGGGCATGAGTGTAGGTGTACGGGGATTCCTTCCTGCCCCTCTAAAAACTGTGCAAGCAGGCGTCACACAAATGGAAATTATCTCCAAAAACATGTTGCTGCTAGATCGGCTTGAACCATTCACTCAACACTGCACAACGGCGGGAATTTCTGAACGTGGGGACGAGGAGGGAGAAACACCATACAAGTCTGCTGTGATGATGGGATCGATAGAACTACGCATGGAGACAGGATTGTTTACTATGGTGGTGGAAGGAATTTTTGTGTGGCAAGGAAGGTATTTACTTACGTATGGCGTTGGGGGAGGCATCTTTGACAGTCCTACATAGATCTGAAGTATACACCATACAGGAAGGACTACGACAAAGTTCCGTCATTGATTCTTACAATCAGACGATGCGTATGCACAATAGGGTCGGATTCTTCTTCTTCTTCTTCTTCAAGTCCCAGCACGAAGCTGAAGATCTCAATGAAAAATAGAGTTGGTCGCATCATCTGGAGGCAGTGTAATTCCAGAGACACAGTGAGAAGGAACATGAGCAAGCCCAGAGGCCCCTTCTCGCGAGACAAAAATAGGAATAATCAATGGACCGACGATGTCGGTCTTTCAGAGATTAAACTGAAAAGAACAGATACTACACTTGATCTAAGCCAATAGGCAAAGAGAGCTAAAGAGAAAAGAAAGAAGAGGGAAATGGAGGGCGGATGGCTGAGAATTTATAGGAGAGCTGTGACTAGTGTTGACGCTAAGGTTAAGCGAGATCATGCTGCTGCCTACCCGAGCTATGCTCAATCGGGAAATAAAACCTTGAGGGATTGTTGGTGTCTGGAAGCTAATTTGCTGCCTTGTTGCCTTGCGCCTGAGGGCTATATATTCTCGAGTTTCTGTATAAATCTTTCTCTTTCTCTTTCATACTTACCTTAACGAGAAATCCGTGGCTCAAGAATCACGGGTTTTGCAGTACGAGACCTTCATTGCACACAGAGGAGTCGAGAACCGTTGAATATCCTACGGGGTCTTCATCGTTAGAATTTTTGATTGCATATACTGCGCTTGCACATCTTTTTTCATTGAGATCTTCAGCTTCGTGCTGGGACTTGAAGAAGAAAACTCCAACAAGCGGCGCCCTTAAGTTGGAGGTAGGGTAAGCAGCTGTTTTTTTGGATTGATGTTAAAAGGTCACTTGTTGGATATACTACACCTCCCATTGCATTGCATGATTCATGAGCTAGAAAGCGCCAGGAGGGGAGCATATTGAACATTTGAAATTCACAACAATAATGGACTAACACGCATGGAGAGTTGTCCTAGATGCAAGGCCATGAATGATGCAGCTCCTGAAATAAAGGGAGACGATGGCTTCCTTCTAGGTAGTCGATGAAAGTCGCCAAATTAGAAGATATTCTTTCGATTGCGTGAGCCGAAAGATTGTTGAAATCTCATAAACAAACGACAGCACGCATATGTAAGTTGCGCTCTCTGGCAATTAATAATTGGTGTTTCTTGTGGATATTTTCGAGGAGAAAAGGAGACTGATAGTACAGTTCTCCCGGCCTATATAAATTTCCTGGGTGAGGACAAACCTTCGTGCATCAAATACCCCATTGAACGTGTAGACTCTGCTAGCAAGCTGGTGCTTCCTATATAATCAATCATCGTAGTATCTTTCTACACTATTTATCTGCTTCCGGAACGCCCTTAAATTTTCAAGTGCAGTAACTATCACTGCTCCACCCTCCCCAAAAGCGGTGACATCTACAAGTGAATACGCTAGTCCCAAAATATCACCATTTTCTTTCCCCTCGGCAGAATCTTCCAAAAAAAATATCACTGTACCACAACGGAAAAAAGAACAAACCTTGCAATCTAGTACTGCGAGATGGTTAAGCAAAAGACAATCAAAGGGTCTGCTCCTGCAGCTGCCCCCTCTGGAACCAGTGATGCGCGGTTCTCCAATTTCACAACCGATCCGCGGTTTCGTCTGCCGTCCAAGAAGCAGACTCGAACCAAGGTCGACAAACGTTTTTCGCGCATGCTAGATGACGATGACTTCACGAATACTGCAAAAGTTGAGTAAGTTGGAAATATTGGGACAGCTACTGTTTGCGATTGATGGGGGCGATTGAGGCGCTCAGTGGTGTTTTACTGCGAGCTTCGCAAGTTATGTTGGAAGGCATTCTCTTAGGGAGACAGTTGCTTCCCTTTTTTTTTACTGACCAATTTATTCCTTTGCTGACCATTGATCATAGCCGATATGGCCGAAAGCTAAGTTCTGGAGGGAAGAAGAAGGTTCTGGAGCGACTATACGTGCCGGAAGAAGAGGAAGATGCCGACATTGAGGTCGAGGACGACGATGTGGTAGAGCAGGAATTGAAGAAGCTGGATGAAGCAGGTTTAGGTAAGCTTGACTCTTTAGAAGCTTCAAATTGCAAGTTCAGTGCTAATTTTACATAGACGATGGCCCACCATCCTCCGAATCCGAGAGCGAAAGTGAGGAGGATGAGGAAGAAGGTGGCGTCGAGATTCAGGAACCCGAGTTCCCAGACATGGCAGGTCAACAACAGGGTGTTGAAATGGGAGAAGTCTCGACAAGAATCGCTGTTGTAAATCTAGACTGGGACAATATCCGAGCCGTCGATCTTATGGCAGTGTTCCAAAGCTTTGTCCCAAGCGGTGGAAGCATCAAAAACATATCGATATACCAAAGCGAGTTTGGAAAGGAGCGTATGGAACGAGAAGAATTGGAGGGACCACCGAAGGAGATATTTGCGAGGCAAGACTCAGAAGATGATGAAGATTCAGGATTCGATTCAGAAGAGGATGAAAGCGACTCAGAAGAGGATGCAAAAATAAGAAAAGATCTCATAAAAGAGGACGAGGGAGCTGATTTCGATGGAACTGCTTTACGGAAATACCAGCTCGAAAGATTGCGATATTACTATGCGGTAATCGTCTGTTCTGATAAAGATACCGCAGAGAAGATCTATGAAAACACAGATGGGAAAGAATATCTTTCTTCAGCAAACTTCTTCGATCTGCGGTTTGTGCCTGATGAGACAGAATTTGACGACAGGCCCAGAGATGAATGCAGTGAAGTTCCCTCCGATTACAGACCTACCGAATTCACTACCGATGCTCTTCAACACTCCAAGGTCAAGCTTACATGGGATCAAGACCCAGAAGAAGCCGCCCGGAAGGACGCAATCAAGCGTGCGTTTACCGGGAGTCGTGCTGATATTGGAGAGAACGATCTCAAAGCCTACCTTGGGAGTGATTCCGAGGATGATGATCTAGAGGAGGAAATAGAAAATGAAGAGGAGGCACCAAAACTCTCCAAGAAAGAGCTCGCACGTCAGAAGATGCGTGCTGCACTAGGCTTACCTGATGAGCCCACAGTAAAAACAAAGAAAACTGCCGGTCCAGTAGGTGACATGGAAATCACATTTTCCAGCGGCCTAAGTCTTAAGGAGAAAGGAAGCATTTTCGCCAATAAACCGATCATAGAAGAAACCACAGCCGAAGCCTACGTCCGCAAGGAGAGAGAACGTAAGGCGCGACGGAAGGCCAAGGCCAAGGCAATCCGTGAGGGCCGTGATCCAGATGCTCCTGAACCCACAGAAGAGGCTGAGCCTGAAAAGGAGGATCTGGGTTTCGATGATCCGTTCTTTGCCGCTGATGATAGCATAAAGGAGAAAGCATCAAAAACACTGAAGCGAGACGAAAGGAAGAAGAAGCACGCGGCTAAGGAAGCAGAGAGGCTAGAGAAAGAATCGAAACGTGCGGAGCTTGAATTGTTGATGCAGGAAGACGGCACAGAGGATCAAGCACATATAAATCACTTTGATATCAATGAGATCGCTAGAGTGGAGAAGAAGAAAAAGCGTGCTAAGAAAGGCAAGGAGGATGTTGTCAGCAAGCGTGGCGGTATGCAAGAAGGTTTCGAACTCGATGTACAGGATCCTCGATTTACAAAGGTGTTTGAGAGCCACGAATTTGCCATCGATACCAGCAAGTAAGTTTACGCTTGATATGTTTTATTGAGACTATTGCTAACACAAGTAGTCCTCGATTTAAGAAAACTGAGGGGATGGCGAAGCTACTTGAGGTTTGTTATCCCCCTTTACTGCAATCGTTTATGTCCTATTCTTAAACCGTCTACTCACTAACTCTGATATAGGAAGGAAGGAAACGCAGAGGTGGAGAATCAGATGGAGAAATCGATGCTCCAAAGAACAAAAAGAACAAGACCAAAAAGTAGCCTATATAACGTACATAGCAAAAATGTAAAGACCTGTATGACACAAAGATTACAGGTGAAACTCCCACAAACTCCATGAAGTTCCATTACCTCACGTTGCATCCCAATTTTGAGCCCTATAATCTGGATGAATTTTGGCACACCTTCAACCTCTCATTTGAACATTTCTAGGCTGCTGGATTTCCAGAGCCGAGGTATTATTCTGTTGTACCACATCATCTGATATAACTCCAAACCCTTTTTACAGGCTCCGAAATCTACCTACTCCCATAGATTTTCCCTGTTTCGCACCCAGCCACATATTGTAATTCACCACTATAAAGGCTAGCCTATTTGATCAAAATCCAGATCTTGTAAATAACAAAGACTGAAAACTATGAAGCTACAAATGGGTTCAGGATTAACATAGACAACCCTCCAATTTCTCTACTTGGACACTGGGTGTTGACACCGATTAGTGGGGCTGTCCTGTGTAGATTATCTCAAATACCCTCATGAGCCTCGCTTAGCAGCCAGTCACAAGACAACAGCCCCTGAAAACCAGACCTTCATGTAATTTGGGATGGAGTTTTGATTTGCTATATTACATATGATGCTAAGTTCTGTGCTGATTGTGTGTTTATGGTGTGTGTGATTATATATGTTAGTGTCCGTTGATAAACCCATTGTTTTAGTTCCCATAATGTACAACTCCGCGCCTCCGTAAGCGATCATTTCAAATCATTCATATAACCTCCCTCAACTTCCTCAATTTCATCTCCAGAGAAGATAGAGGGCGAATTATGGTTTTGATCACTAAAGATGTTCGCACCAGAGCTGCTGCCCTCTCCGTTGTCGTGGCTCTCGGGTTCATCGTTATAGTCAGCAACAACCTCGATAGGCTCACCATCCTCGTTTGTACGCAAAAAGCCAAACAACCGCGCCAAATCAGCAAGATTCAAAACAGCTTGGTCCTTCTTATCGCCGTCCTGCATAGCACGCTCGCAAGTTTTCAGCTTCCACATCTGCATACTAAGCAGTCGCATGTCCACAGAGTTGCGGACCGCAATACGGGTCATATAGGTCTCCTTCTTCTGACCGATACGAAAGATACGACCAAAAGCCTGCTGTTCGATCGAATGATTATACCAGAGGTCTAGAGAGATGCAGCGGTTAGCCCAGGGGAAGTTGAGACCAACACCTCCGCACTTGAGGCCGGCAATGAGGATCTTGATCTCGGGGTTGGTACGGAACATGTTGACCACTCTATCACGGTGGTCAAGCGAGGTATCACCAGTCATATAGAGGAACCCCCAGTTCTCAGAAGCGCAAATGCGGCCAACTATCTTTGCGAGAGTGCGGAATTGGACGAAGATGACGACCTGTTTGAATATATCAGAATGTGTGACAAAACCAAAACACTAACATTGACATAGGGTAAATGGACATTAAACAAACTGAATGAAGAAATGAGACGACATGAAACTTACTTTATCGGCTGGTGCCTCAGCAAAACCCTTGAGCAAAACTGACTTCAAAGCAGTTGTCTTTGCGGATGGAACCAAAGGGAATCCTGGATCTATATCTGAACGGTTCACCCAGGTACTGTCCTTTGTGCTTGGTTCAAAACCCATAGCATCACGGCCTTTGCTGTGGCTGTTCTTGCCCGTCTTACTTTTAGATTGAGAACGGGAGGTATCGCGAACTGAAGACTGACGGCTTGACTCGCCTCCACTGGCTGGCACATCTGGAGAGCCTTCATCATCCTCGTCGTTTAGTCCATATGCTCCATTATATGGTCTCAAATTGTCGAACATCTTGTCACATGCTGGGCAAATGAACGTATCCTTGGAAGTGTCAGTTTCTATCCACAGATATCTTGAGATTTGACTTACATCCTCGTATTGGGCATCACTAGCAGCCTGGCTGTGCATGTATGTGTTAATGCAATCATAACAGAAGATATGACCGCAGTCAGTTATCCGAGCACGACTTGGGACGTCAGTACACAAGCGGCAAGTCTCGCGAGACCACAAGTCTTTTTCATTCAAACTTTTGAAAGCCTTTTGCATGTCGAAGGTGTGGCCGTAAGTGCTTGATCCAAAACGCATAGGAACACCAGCTTCCTGATCAGCAAAAATGTTGGTGATAACATCATTGTTAGCAGCACCATTCTCAACAATCGCCGGGTCTGTGCCGCTGGCAGCAATTAAGTTTCTGGCCTGTACAGACTGGTTTACCCAGACTTTGCACTGCTCATAGAAAGGTTGGGTATTAGTTTTGAGTTGTGAGAACTTCTTTTTGAGTTCATTCAAATCCGCTGAAGTCCAAGCCTCCTTGATCGTGTACTCGAGCATAAAAGGGTGCGAGGTGCATTGCCGGAGACGCAGAAGCTGAACAAGGAAAACACCATAGCTGGATTGATATTTATTAGGGTTGCATTTGGATTTATTCTTGAGAAACAAATTCAAATTCGATCGGAATCTGTTCTCAGTCTAGGATTGTGTTAGCAAAAATCCAGAATAGAGTCTTGAATTAAACCGGAAGGTCATGTACTCACGATCCGGTAAATTATGCGCTCTTCAACTGAAAAATCAACGTATTGGATAAAGGGGTGTGGAGTAGGTAAGTGGATGAGTGGGCGATTGAGGATTGTCGTGGACATGGTTCGACGGATCATCTATCACTGAATCAGTTCTGAAGATAGGTAAAATTCGATTGGAGTCCTACCGTATAAGATAGTAATGTGGCTATTCTTGCGTGGCAATCGTCAGCCTTTTCAAGTTAGTAAAGCACGTTATAAGAGTCAATGTTCTCTATTATCTCATACCTCAGGATCACAGACTAGAATAGTATTGTTAGTTTATTTTCCAACAGTCTTAAAGAGTCGAGGCTATTTATAGGGGTTCCTCATAGAAATTCAAAAAACTTACAGTAATTCTGGAAAGTCTTCCAATCCATAGAATAATCTGCTTTGAGGAAGCGAAGATAGGGGAAAAGCTCTTCAAGACGATTCAAAATTGGAGTACCAGTAAGACACCAGCGAAAAATCGACTTCAAGTTCTATACGCAGTATATTAGCATTAAATATTAGTAGAATTGAAATGAGCTTACCTGACAGGCAAGGGAAGTTCTCGAAGCGTTGTTTTTAATCGCATGAGCCTCGCTATCCATTAAATTAGCACTATACGGTTATTTATGGTTAGGAATCTCAAGAGCTGAGAGCCATTATAAGAGCCGAGGCATATAAGCAAGGCGAAGTGCCTTACGTATTGGTTCAGCTCCTACAACGGCTACTAGCTCTTAAGCTGCTTCTAACTCAAGAATGACTTCATGAAAATTTGTACTCAAGAATAATACGATACCAAGAAACTCGATGAAGGACACCGATCTGTTTCTTAGCAGTCTTCCACCAACGCTTATAGCCTATCTGGGCGATTTCTTTTTTAGCCTCAGCATCTGGGTAGGGAAACTGTCTCATGACCTCGTTGTAGCTTGTGATAATAATATCACAACCTGTAACATAGAGAAATTAGTATGCTCTTAAATGGGATAAGCTTTGACCTACTTTGCAACACAGGAGGCAAAATTCCGGACTATATAATGTGTTAGCATCATCAATTGTAAAAGAAATATAGTGTCAAGAGTGTCTCTGCTATTAAACGCGGAAATTACCTTAGTACGGTAGTGCACTATGCGAAAGTTAGCAAATGTTATTACATAGAAGGGGAGCTATAATGTCAGAGTTATATTGTCACCTACAAATCTTTGGGAACATCTTTTCTTCAGCATGAACTCGAATCTCAGACATCCACTGACCGATAACTGATGATGGAACGATGATCAAAGTTGCATTAACGTTGCGTTTTAAATCATCTGGAGAAGGTTTGTTCCCAACCATGCTGGTCAGTTGTTAGTAGAGATCCGCAATAACTCCAGCCAGGGAAAACTGACCATGCTAAAGCTTGTACCGTCTTTCCCAGACCCATGGAGTCAGCTAGCAAGCCTCCATAAGGAGCAGTATCACTAAGCTCACGAGATACCATCCATTGAGCTCCGAGGAGTTGATGGTGATAAAGAGTCGATTTCATTCCCGCAACCAACCACTTTCCATCAACAGCCTTGACTTTAGCATAGCCAAAGGACCTGGAAGCCTCTTGAAGCTTTTTCTTGTCACTTCTGGCAGTATTCTCGCTACTACCCTCAGGAATACTGGCAAAAAGACACTGCAGTTGAGTTTGTTTGTTACGTCCTTCCATTCGAGGCTCAGCACTAGTCTCAAAAATGGGATTGCGAACCCGATCGGTAATAGGATCGTTCTCCTTCAGATCATCGAGAATTCTTTGGGCAATTGTATCATTACCACTTTGTTGTCCATAGCCGTTGAAATTAACATATGTATCCTCTTTGGCCATTGACTTAGACTTGACAGTAGATTTTCCTTTGCCTGCAGGGCCTTTCTTTCTACGACCTTGAGCTGTAGATGGCTTATCCCCTTGAGCCTTTTTGCGTTGAGCTGGAAAAATAATCAGCACCACTTTAATAAGAAAAGTAACTAGGCAGATGTGATAAAGAACATTGTTATATCAACTTGTGAAAAACACACTTACCTTTAGCACGATCCTTCTCTCGTTGCTTCCCGGCCTTCTTCAGCTCTTTTTCTCGTTCCTGTTCTCGCACCTCTCTGGCATTTTTGGCTCTCTTCCTGCGAGGCTTAGAACCTGATGCCAACTCCTTTGTAGTAGGAAATGTATCAACGCCATCACCAGCTAGTGCTTGTTCGAGCATGGTGGCAAATGTCTTTTCAACAAATTAGTATGTCTGGAATTTATATCATGGAAAAGATTTGAGGAGTTGGGATGTATCGTAGGAGCTTATTTCACTTACCAAGTCATCTTGGTCTAATTCTTGACTGGATCTAGTTCCTTGGAGAGATTCGTTGCTAATATAATCTTTTCTCTCTTTCTCTAGCGAAGTGCTAGACGTTGTAAAGCGTTGGTGGAGTGATCGACGACGTCGTTGATTTGGCCTATCCAAAGGAACAAAAAGAGGTTCCTCTTCGAATTGTTCAAGAGTTTGTGCTTGAGCTGCCAAAGCTCTTAACTTGTCGATTTCGTTCTATACACAGTTAGAAAATTGTTTGCAAAAGAGCTAAAAATGGGCATAGATCAGAAAGGACACTGACCAGTTGCTTTTGGAGCTTGAAAAACATAGCCAACTCAGCACTCGTTATCTTTCCATTGTTTCGGCGAACCTGGAGATCGTCTCGAAGCTGCTTCTTCTGATCATATGCATCGTCTTGCTCTGGTTCTGCTTCCATCCAACTATGATCTTCGTCGGATGGATCTTTGAGAGCATCGTCAATCTCGTCTAGATCATCAGAAACGTGCCCACCATCAATCTCCAAATGACGTCGTTGTCGTTTAGATCTAGCTGTATTCTCATGAGCTGCCATGAGCCTCTTCTTCAACAACTCACGATTACGATTAAGAAGGTCAACGACAGTATTTTTCTTTGGTTGGCCATCATAATTTCGGTTAGATGCAAGAAAGGGTAGAGATTCTTTAACTCGAGACTCTGGGGAACTTGGCTCCTGTTTGACGGCTGGACCATTCGCATTGGTGACGATTCGTTGAAACATACCTCCAGGCTGAGCCCATTTGCGTCGTGCTGCCGAGGATGCATTTGCTGGATCAATGATGAGTATATCGTCGTCATCATCAACGATGCTGTGTTCAATAACATCCTCAAAGACCGTGGGTTTATCTGAATGCTCAGACGGTACCGAATCTATGGTGGTATATCTGGTAGGAGAAGGGAATGAGTATACGTCTTCTTCGATTTCAGCTTTGATTTTAATTCCCTCATTCATATCGAATTCGATGGAAGGTGTAGATTGAACGTGGTGAAATGGTAACGATATATGGCGTGCACGACCTTGGATGAGAGGAGTGATACGACTCGTCGTGGGAGCACGCGGCACGTTGGTTCTACTATCAGTGGTAACTTGATCGCTGGCAAGGATAGCCTCAAGGTTAAGATCATCTTCGTCCATTATTGCGGACAATATCTTGCGGCTAGTTGTACGTATTTGTTGCGAAATAGAAAAGTTGGATGCCGAAGGTTGGAGATTTCTTTCTTGGAAATATGAAGCTGGCGTACTTGTAAGTGTATAAGCAAAGTCGAAGAAGCTCTAATTAGATTAGCATTTCTTAGCCTTATCCGAACCAGGCGGATTGATTTGAACTGAATTCAATCAAGGTGAATAGAAGTTGGAATATGATCGCCGTACGTTGATAGGCTGGGTATCTTACCTTGAGCTGTATTGGTTGGGGAGGTGCTGGATCGAAGGACGAGTAGAAGTCGAGCCAGCTAGGAGGATGTAAGAGTGAGGGCGGGAAGTCAAGGTTGTTAAGAAGTTAGAAGGAAATGGGTAGGCTCGCTAGAAGCTGAGTATTTATAATTGAGTGGTTGTTGTGATATTGTAGAGTTGAAGTGAAGCTTAAGATTACGATGTTGGTGACAATAGGTTGGCTATGGAGTTGAGATAGGTGAATATAGTTCAAGGAAGGAAGGTGTAGAGGAAACACTTTGTGTGAAAGGGAAAAGGATCTGAAAGTAACTAAATGTCAATATATTGTCCCACTGGAGACGAGGTTGAAAGTTTGCCAGAAAGTTTTCAACAACAGTTTCAATCATTAGTCCTCACAGCACTTCAAATCCAACTAAGAAAAACACCAAATACGTGAATATGTTCAATGCATCAAATGGTGTAGATGACATAAAAGCTGTGATTATACTACCAACTCAATACTATTTTTCTAATTGTCTCGGATTGCTTGGCCTAAGAAATAAAGTGAATAAATCCAGGCTTTTATTTAATCCATTGCTAGTTTTTCATTATCTCTAGTGCAGCTATTACATCGATTCTTACCAGCCTTTAAAATTGTGAGATCTGCGTCTATTCTAAGATTTTCAAACTGTAATTGACTTCGTTGCATGTTTGATTTAAACGAAACAACAGTCTATAAAATTGAAGGATCATATATAGGATACCAACGTTTAAACGCAACTTTATCTAGAATATCTACTCATAACGAGGGCTTAACAGGTTCTTTAACATATACAATTCAATCCCAGGTGGGATTAATATATCCTATAATGGCCGGTGGCTTCAAGGTACACGTTAACACTACTTACGACAATACTTTAGATGAAAACGATAAAGTACAAGCTATCTTGACCACAAATCCTGAAGCTAATAGGAGGCAAGCTATAGATTAGTCGCTTAACAAATTATATAATAACAAATCACTTATGAATGAACTTGGTCAACTAAAGACTTTTTTTTAAAAAAGTATATCAGAATTTTCACCTAAGCTTGAAATAAAGTGGTAATTTTTTTCTATTTAAAGTTTCTTAACACTATTCATGAGATAATTACTAAAATCTACAGCTTTCAATATCTTTATATTAATGGAACTAGTAATTATTCACACCAAAGGGTACTTGTGCAGGAACAATTTAGAGAATCAAACCCTAAAAGTTTCTTTGCTTATGACTATAAGAGCAGGAGCCTTTGGGTTTATTTAACCTTAGTTCAATAGGGGCTCTTATCTGGTTCACTCTGAGCTTGACAAGATTTCTTTTACTCTACCGAAATCAGATGGATATTTGATTCTATTATCAAATGTTATCTAAAGTTAATATCACATATTGCTTGATTAAATATAAAGACAAATAAAACTGGATTATATCAACTTAGTATTAAGTCAAAATTAATATATCATAATGAGTGGTTAAACCTAAAGAGAACTAAAATTTGGTTCTATTAAACAAGTGTTATTCAAAATTGGTATACCTGACTTCACGAATCAATATCTTCTAGAGCTCTGAAGCTCAAGCTCGCTTATACTGTAATGGCCAGGGATAAATCATACACCAGAACTACCCGAAAAAAATAAAGAGCAATCTCAAATCTAACAAATTACAGCCATGGGATACAAGTGAATTCTTTCTATGCACCTAAGTGATAATCACCTAAGGTTGGTTAGATAGGTGGTAACTATCGGACCTCACGACGATGTGAAGTCTTGTAGGGTAGTAAGTGTCTGATTTCTTCTACTAAGGTTTGAAAGGCCTTATACCTAAGTTCTACTAACTTGCTAAAAGGAAGGTGCGTCGGACGTTGAGTCCTCGCACTAACCAAAAAATAAAGGGGTCTCGCTTAAAATATATTGGCATTACAGACCGTAGATTTGGGTTTTCCGTCTTTCGATTGAGCATTGAGTATTGAGCTATGTGTATAAATCTAATCATCCTAGGTCTGAACTTTAAACGTCAAATATCCACCTAAACCATATCGATTGGTTTTTGTTCAAGTGAGACAATATCATAAGGAAACCATCAAGAAAGTAAGAAAACTACCCAGCACCAAACACGCTCCCAGAGCGGGCGAAAGTCTTCTTTGAAATGCGATTATTATAAAGACTAATTACAATATAAAGAGAGGTGCCTGCTGTTGGCAAGTGTTAAAATTATACATTGAATGTGTGTTGTTAGAATCCCGATTGTGGATCTGGGGATTTAGTCAAGTTTGCATGGCTATAGTTTGTAGTTTGGCATGAAGAACTTGCTATTTGTCCCCTACGTACTGCATTTTGAAATACTAAGCAATAGCTGCTGTTGCGTGGTCTAGGATATACTGGCAGGTCTGGGCCTCTGGAAGTTGTGGGTAATACCAGGCGCACACGGCAATGATCCTTTGTCGCTAGGTTAGTGGTGCATAACCTTGACGAAGAAGAAGGAAAACTTACAAATAGAGACATGTTAGAAGCATGCCTTCTAGCCAGTGACTTTTGCCGTCTCCGATTAAATAGTTAACCAACAAGACTGCTATGAACAGAACAGCGACCTGGAAGCCATCGTAACTCAGGGACATGCAAGGTTTGCCCATGATCCAGCCAATCACAACCAACAAAGGTATCAAGAAAAGGGCCACTTGCATACTGGATCCAACAGCAACTCCGATGGCTAGATCCATTTTATCCTTGCAGGCTACCGTTACAGCTGTGGCATGCTCTGCCGCGTTTCCTACGATGGGGAGAAGAATAAGACCAACAAATTCAACGGAAACCGCGCCACTCTCAGTTACGGAGGAAATACCACCAACCATGAACTCTGTTCGACGTTAGTAAGTATTGCTTGGTTACATGGGCAAATCACGTACCTGCGCAGAGCCCAATCAAGGCAGTGGAACCTGCAAGAGTAGCCCATGCAACTGCGATGTGTAATTGTGGCATTTCAGGCTCATCATCTTCGTCTTCGTAAGCAGTTGTTCTCATCAGTTCGTCGTTTGGGGGTCTATCATCCACGGTGGCGCGACCAGGACCTGCTCCAATCCCACCAGCCTTGACAAGGCTCTTCACAACACCCCCATTTGGCATGGCGTGTTTGCGTGGCCTCATTGGAACCTTCTGACTGACTTCGTTGAACATGTCTGAATGGGTGCTCAACTGGAAGTATAGGTATGCTCCATAGACAACCAAGAGAATAACGGATGTCCCTCTGGACAAAGATGCAACTGAAGCTATAGGCGTTTCGCTAAATTGATCAAAGCAAGTGGGGATAATGGCAGAGCCGACAGCAAGTGCTAGCAAACTACATGCTGTTTGGGCAACAGTTTGGTTGAAGAACTGTTCTTTTCTCCTAAGACCACCAAAGAAGAAGCAAAATCCCAAAACCAGTAATAGATTGGACAGAATACTGCCAATCAATGACGTTTGAACAACGGTAATTTCTCCCTTGACGAGAGCAAGAATGGCTACGATCATCTCGACAGCATTGCTAAAAATAAATCATTAGACCTGAGCTTCAAATAGAGCCGGAGCACATACCCAAACGACGCATTTAGAAGACCACCCAAAGACTCGCCCACGTGCAAGGCAATTTCTTCCGTGGCGAAACTTAGCATAGCAGCAAGTGGAATAATTGCTATGAAGTTGACACAGAAAACGATTTTGCCATCCATACCGGCATATTCGAGAGCGATTCCAACAGGTGCCGCAATAAGCAGTACGTTGATCCAAGAATTAAAAAGGGTTGCGCCAAGCTGGTTCCTTAGTGTGAAAGGTTCGTGTGGTAATACCTTCCCCTTGTACCATGGCCGTTTCTTCTCCATATCATCTACTTCAGTTTCTCCTGCTGTAGATTTCTTCCCTTTCTTGTGAAATCTACTAAAGACACCCTTCTTCTCAACCTCAGCCGACGATGGAGTTATTTGTCTAGCCACAACGGTCTCCTCAGTGCTTGGGTCGCTCGTTCTGCCATTTGAGATGCTGGGTCCCGCAGTAGTCATATGATGCTCCTCATCCTTCACCTCACGCGCCTTCTCGTTGCTACTCATATACCGAGGAGATTCCGGTATAGGTTCTGTTTGGATATTTGACAAGTGTGCCATGCCCTCCTGATCTTCTCCAGCCTCTATATCTCGCGCCGCGCCCTGTGGCTTTTGTGGGTTAGACCATGTGGAAGAACGTGTAGTTTTTCGAAATGGATTGTATTCATTGCCGCTTCCATACCAGGCCTCTTTTCTCGCCTTCCTCTTGATCGCATCTACATTATAAAACATGTTAGAAAGCTTCGATTGGAATAATAGGTAATTGGAAGGAAAAGTTACACTCACAAACATTGAATTCTCCCATGGTGGCTGACGGCGGGGTCTTGAATTAGCAACAAATGAGCACTTTTTGTTGGTCTGATAGCTCCTCACAAGGCAGAATTGCGGTGTGAAATTGTAGGGAAACCGAGCAACGCAACGTCCCAAGCGCTCCTCAGAGGAATCGCAACCTATTCGATTATTTCTGAATGGTTTCACCAATCGATATACGCGTGCTAGGCTTACTGCTTATGTCTTTTGTTGCCTCGAAATTGGGGGCTGGAATGCGAGATACGGGGAAATTGATTCTGTTTGGTTGGTCAATCAACGAGCTTCTGGGGGAAGCGAATGCGCCTGAGAGTGTGAGGTAATGTACTGTAAGAGGAGCTTATGATGCCGGTCTCTGCTGAGTTGGAGATAAATCTAGTATCGTGGTTGTAGTTGATCTCAAGAGAGGGAAAGTCATACGGGAAGAGTAGAGTAGAGGGAAAACAGGGAGGCGATCGACGACGACGACGGTTGAAAGGGTCAAAACAAGGAGATTGGTCGTCGGGTGGTTTGGCGCTACCACAACCACGACCACCGCGATCTAGCCACGCCGGGGGAATTATTAGCGTGATGATTACAGCGGGGCTAGTTCATAGCGTCATCAGTAAGCCTTTGGGTA
>Ga0247734_1000740_pt1 | contig 27086 bp, 31 predicted proteins | sample UWRJL103311B2_FD_180933 | JGI IMG/M metagenome (GOLD analysis project Ga0247734, IMG submission 180933) | Plant litter microbial communities from Arlington Agricultural Research Station in Wisconsin, United States - UWRJ-L103-311B-2 | ecosystem: Environmental > Terrestrial > Plant litter >...
TTCACCCCCGAAGCCCCCCTTCCGCCCAATCCCATATCCATCCCCCGCACTCAATCTCGAACAATATACTAGTTTCGCCCCCTTCGCCACTACCGCAGCAAACTCACCAAACGGGATTTCTTGATCATCTTAATTCCCAAATTCAATTCCGCGGATTCATCGCAAGCTCCCCCAAGCTACCAAGCGCGTTCCTCGATCATTTTAAGTTCAGGGACTTGGCGTTTGGTCGCTAGTAGGACCACCGGAAATCAGAAGTTGGTTGCGGAACAGATATCTTCTGTAATTTGATCATATTTTTGCTTGGGAATCAACAAAAAGACACATATCAATCACAGAGGCGTACCAATCTTTGGCAGTGCGAGCAGTGGCAACGAGACTGGAATAAGAATTCGGTCGTGGCCTACCACCCCTTGGCAACCCGACACACCAATCCGACACCATCATCATCCAAACTGTTGAACCCTGGAAGCTCCTCACTATCGTCACTATGTCGTTGGCCCAACCAGGCAAAGCAGGTCAGTGTTATATCCAAGGCGTCTCGGTCTGCTTTTTGGCACACCCAATACCCATCCCATACCCACTTCTTCTTTGGTGGGCGCGTCATGCTGGGTGCGATCTGTTTCAAGCAGGATACATTGGGCCTCCCACCGTCATATCAATGCACCATCCCGAATGCTAACCTCCCTTGTTCTGCTATATAGATTCCGGTACGTCCCCAGGACTGACCCTCAACCTGTCTTCAAACAACCCGTTCCGAAACCGCGCAGCCTCTCCAAACTCCCTCTCGAGTCAACCATCTCCTCTCGATCCGCCCCGACCCGTGTCACGAAATCCTTTTCTCGACACGTCTTCTTCCACCAACACAAACGCAAATACAAGCCACCAATCTCCAGATAAAATGTCTTTTGCGTCGGACGCAAAGGCGCCAAGACCAGCGTTGACAGGCAATGCAGCAGATCTCTTCGTACGTCATATCTAATTTCACGCCCTGAATTAACCCTTTTCCTTATCTATAAGCCTCCCAAAGTACAAATACAATGGTCTTTGGAGATGTGAACCAAAGACAGCAGAAATGGAACTAATACGGACATTTAAGGATAACCTCACGTTGGGAGATAACCCAAAGCCAAGGCCTACAAATGGCATGCGGCCACCTCCATCACGATCCAATACTAGCGGTGGGCAAAATAGATCATCAAGGGGTGAGAACGTTCCCCCTCGTGGGTCGCGCCCTGGCCATCGACCAACGCGTTCACAAGAGGAAGCATTGCGAGCTCGTCGTGTTGCAACAGGATTGAACAATAAAGTTTCGCGTCCATCAGGAGAGCTAGATATTTTTGCCGATCCATCGCCCCAAAAGCATCGTGTCCGTCGAAACTCGGAATCATCGATAAGCAGTAGATCCTTGGATCCGGAAGAGGAAAAGAGACGTCAAGAGCGACGGCGCCGAGAGCGTAGACATCGTGAGCATGGCAAAGAAGGCAAACCAAAGAAGACCGATCGCAAGTTAGACGTCATCGACAAATTAGATGTTACGAGTATATATGGAACCGGATGTGAGTCTCCTCTATTACCTTATACGTTGACTCGACTAACAAAATTAGTATTTCACCACGATGGACCCTTCGATGCGTGCAACCCTCATCGCAACCGAGGGTCAAGCAGGCGTGCTCCTATGCAAGCTTTCCCCAAGGATTCCCTCAACAATGCCTTAGGTGGTGGTGGGCCATTGAACAAAAAACCAGATCATGCTACATTCCTCGGTAACAATGATGACGAGGCGTTCCGAGATTACTCCAAAGGTGGTGCGCAGCAAGCAGGATATGAGCCTTACAGCAACGGCGACTTGTTACCCAAAACCAAACTAGGAGAGGCTGCCGTTATGAGTGCCACGACAAGAGTTGAGCCTATCCATGGCGAAGAAACCCTTGGTCTTGGCACGTCAACCTTCCTTGAGGGCGCACCAGCTTCTCGGACCGCGATGCAACGACGTGAGAGCGAGGTGGCCGCTCCGGCTGACGGCGCAGGGGGCTTGGGCCGAAAAAAGTCATTGGCACAAAAGATCCGTGGCATCAATAACCGTCGCGACTATGGCGGCTCTCGCGGTGTTACTAGTCCAGGTGGGATGGTGTCACCTCAGTCTCCATATACACCAGGTGGCACTCAAATCGACACGAATCCATTCTTCAATGAGTTCTCAAAAGGAGACGATAGTAAGGATATGAAAAAAGAGTCTGTCACCTTTGCTGAACCCGTAAAAGAGATGCGCCCTCGTGCACCCAGCAGCCCCAAAGGTTACGGTGGAAGTCTCGAAAGACGTGCGACCAATGATGGAAATACAGGGTCCGATCAACCAGTGGTGAAGCCAAGTATCGGATTTCTTGCCCGAGTGAAGAGTTTGAAAGGTGGACCACGCAAGCCAAAGGACAAGCATGTTGCTCAGCCTTCAGAATCTTAAGCAGCTCGTTATAGACATGAATTCTGGAAGATGGGACTCGCTACTCGGCAATTTACGATTTCCTTATTTTAGATTTCTCCAAGCGATTACATTTCGAATTCTCAACTTGGTTGCTGGTGGAGGTATTGGATCCGTTCACGTTGCGTATTTATAGACAGGTCGAGCCCATGGAAAGGTTACACTTATCCACCAATTCGGAGTCGTTGAGACGACTCGTAGCTAGTTGCATGAGGCCTATTGCGAATTATACACAGGATACCGCAGGTCTGGCGTTGATTATTTCGTTTCGGACCGACTTTCTCCTTGTAATTTGGGAATCTGATCATTTGTTGACATGAATGATTAGGGGCGGGAAAGGTCCATAATCATAACTGGAAGGGTCACTTTTGTAGTCGCGTAGATAACTAGGAATGGAAGGTTTCTAATCTACCCCTTACTTTTTGCATCGCGCGTTGGGAAAACTTTATTTTTCTTTTCTTTGTCCTAGCAGACTCGGGACTTCTCGGAGACCCGTTCGATCCCACCGCTGAAATTCCGGAGCAAATGCCGTCGTATAATGGAACAGGTGAAACCTAGTGGATGAGCAGGTACTAATATCCAAGTTCTTCTATGTTCCCAAGGTAAGTACCCAAAAGAAAACCGCAAAAGTCATTGAATTTTCTGATATACAGTATGAAAAGATCGGACTACCCCAAAAAACAAAACAAAACAAAAAACCCTATATCGTCTATATGGACCCGCCCGCGCATGCATTCTCCATCTCCCCCGGAGGAGGGATCAGAGACAAAAAAGAAAGGAAAGAGGGAGAGCGGTTAAAAAGCAAGGAAAAAGGGGGAGGAAAAGAATTAGATCCACCCACCACAAAAAAAGGAAGGGTAAAAAGAAGTTCTAGAAGACACGAGAAGGCAAGGAAGGTTGCGATGTGCAACAAAAGCTTGCGCTGGTATGTATATGCATGCACGAACGTTTAGGGGTTTCTTCCTTTCTTCCTTTCTTCCTTTCTTCTTTTCGCCTTCTTTTTCTTCTTTTTCTTCTTTTCGATTTACTTTTTTTCTTCTTCTTTGTTTTTGTTTTTTTTGGTTAGGTGAGGGGATTAGTTTTATATGCACAAAAACGTGAAGTGAAGCGTAACACAAAAATACATATGTCGTGTCTTAGTTTTCCCTATTTCGTCTATGCTTATTTTTTGTCAAAAAAATTAAATCCTTTGCGTTTTCGTTGGTTTTTAGTACTTACTCTTTTTTATCACATCGAGAATTGTGGATATCACCAGTTTTTGGAAGTGGCAAGCTATTGAATATCAGAATGGTCTGGCTGGCTGGCTGGCTATGTTGGCTATCCTTTCTTGGGTGTGTTCGGCACCGACGTCTTCCTCATTTTTCCCTCGACGATTTAGGGCTCTTTTAGCGGTAAATGGAGCTAGGAAATAGTGTGAGGTTTTGTTGATGCGAATGGACTGTCAAGGGGTAAAAGGTGGTGAAAGTGGTAAAGGTGGTGAAAGTGGTAAAGGTGGTGAAAGTGGTAAAAGTGGCTGCAGAGCGTAGCAAAAGCTCCGGGAAAGGAGAAAGAAGACATCGACTACACAAACCAAATTGCAAATGCCCCCCAATCTTGGTTGTGAATTTCTATGGATCTTGTGGAAAAGAAGAGATATGGATCAGATGGGAAATGTGTATGCATGAAAATGGTTATTGCGATAAAAACGAGGGTTGAGAATTGCGCATAGGCGGCGTGGTAGACAGAGAACACTCTCTTGGATAGATTGAGCAGGAGAAGGACATGAAACTGGGCTTTTGTTAGCAACCCACGATTGCTTGCACAAGTGCATTACTTTCAAGGCGGCATTTGGGGATATAAGTCAAGCCGATGCGAATGAAGCAGATTTCCACTTCTTTTCGATGCAAACCCCTTGGGAGTGCAGAACACAAAAGAAATACTGATGGATGAAACTAGCGCCGTAGCAAAAGCTCCGGAGGTTGTTTTTTGAGGGGAGTTGGAACACGAGCAAGAAAGGATAATCTTCGATCAAGAGCCTCGGTGGCAATCTTTGAAAATCGGTACCACAAAAGAAAAATCCCATGGAAATATTCAGGATAGCTTCTTGTTCGATGGAGAATGGTGGGAAAGGGGGAGTATATATGACAAACGACAGACTGCGGCCGAGCCGTCAATATCAAGCTGCCATTTTGGCAGTAGATTGACAACAATTGAAATCATTGTAAGTTGAAAAATAAATAAAAGAAGAAAGAGCCCATCCCTGTGTTCTGCGTAAACAATACAACATGAGAAAAATCATCGAGGTAAATAATTAATCCCATAATGATACAGTATGCAAGGCTAGCAAGGAAAGGAACTGGCGAGTCTAACCTGTGTGACATCACCTCAACTACAGACCTCGTTAATACCTACTACATATACTCCAGTATTTGAAAGTACCAACACCACATCTCCGATCGGAAAACCATCGACAAATAGCAACACAAGAAAGCCTTCGTAGAGGATTCTCCGGCCTTGACTGCGACATGCAACAAACACGAATGAGGCTGAGATGATGGAAAACCAGCTGATTAGCTTGAACCACAGATCGCCCCCCCTTGCCCACCATCCCATAGAGAATAGAATAGAATAGAATAGGGGTCTAGCATTTTTTTCGTGAGCCTCCACTAACATACGATTATAGCAGACGGACAAATAACAAATCCCGAAACCCTTCCCCGTAGAAGAAACTCCGGCCTAGTGCTACGACGTGCAACAAAACATCAAAGTGGTGGTGCTCGTCTTAGGGCAATGGAGGCTGGCAGGGTAAGCATGCATTGCCGTTGCGGCCCGGCATGTTGAGCTGCTAAATTGAGGGAGTCGAGGGGAGTAAGTGACAGGCGGTCATCATGGTAATGGAGGCGCGGGGAGGGGTGTGAAAATGGGATTACGTAGTGCAGAATCTTGGATGATGCTTGATGGTTGGGCGTCGTCGTGGGCGGAGAAAAGGCTCCGAGCAAGGGAATTGGCGAATTGACGATGGCGATTTATATTGAGGGAGGCTGATGGCTTTGGGGATGGGGATCATGGCTAGAAACTTTGCCAATGAATGGCTGGAGAATGAAGGTATTGGTGTGTATGTGGCTGATACTGGTGGTTAAGTGTTAATGGTTTCTGCGTTGGGCGAGTGGACATTTATAAATGTTCCTGGAACTAGAAATTATGGCAGCTCTTGATCCGATCTAAGCTCCTGATAACACTATTGGTTTTATGCAAGGTTTTGTGTTTGTTCTATTTGGGTCTTCGTTGCCTATTTGCATCCTCGGGAGCTCATGATTATATGTTTGGATAATTATCTACCTGTTACCATCTCGTTCTAGTAGGGAATTGCACTAGCCAGAACTGCTCACCACTGACTTTCGTTTCTTGTTTTGTGAAAAGAGGCAATAGTAATGAAGGTGTGATATCTAGTTGTATTAAATACAGGAGGACATCCTTGTGTTGTCTTATTTTCATTGTCTGTGAAGACTGGAAAGGGGGAAGATTGAGATAAGCGAGAACTTGAATCTGCCTTTTGCCTTCAATGATCATCCATCGAAATAAACATCGTTCTATCGGAAAGTTGCACGACAATATTGTCTAGTTCGCGAACTGCTAGTACAGTAGGACTCTTCGTGCGTGTCAGAAGTTCTAAATTTCTTTTCCTTGGTGGTAACTTAGATATACCATCTTCCTTTTCTGAATCTTATGCGCCAAATCTGAAGAGGAGCGAGCTATTGAAACATGCTTGTAGGATAAGGAAAATAATATACTTCATTCTCACTTCTGAAGTTGTTCTAATTTAAGCCTTACTTATCAAAGTTGTGTCTGGAGCTGAGGCATGTTGTATTCCAAAAAGTGAATCAAGTGGCTGTTGGATTAATATTCCCGCAAATGTACCGAACTGTTCTTTGCGGGACTTATTTACATGTTTGACTGAGCACAAACTTTCCTTGACTAAAATCTTGGATATATGGTAGAAGGTTTCAACCAACATGATCTGACGACCATTGACGGTTCTCGCCAACTTGTGGCACTCTGGGGGGGCTTTTGCTTCGTAGGTGTGCTTAAAAGGGGGGACGAGATTCCAAGCTGAACAGCTTAGTACTACTACTCTTCCGTGGCTCAAACAATTCTGTCCTTTACATTTTTGTTGCTCATCTACACGACTGCGCAAATTATTTTTCAGTTGCTGTAGGCCAGCCAGTCCATATTAAACTCCATATACGAAAGCGGGAGAACATAAACTCCAGATTTTGCTTAAACAAAATAACGCTAATTGCCTTAGATGCTCTCAATCAAGCAATCAGCCTTTCATTCTGCCTCTCTTGTTGCACATCTACACGACTGAGCAAGTTACTTTAATGATGTAGGCTCGTCATTCTGAATATAAACTCCAACGACAAAGACGGGAGAGCACAAACTCCTTATCTTGCTTTGAAATAAAAGTACACTAAAAGGCTTAGATGCTGTCAATCAATCAATCAATCAATCTTTCATTCCGCCTTTCTTGTTGCACATCTGAGATTGTGAGAGAGTTATTTCTCAGATCAAAGGTCTCCCATTTATCTTCTATACCGACTAAGGGAACGGAAGATTACAATTCCAGAACTCTAGAGAGCCATTCGGACCACAATATCTATGATGTCAACGACATTAAGTCGCGGATCGGAAGGAGAAAACTTGCATAATTTCCAATAAATCCTTACTACCTACCATTGAAAGCTACTGTGGAGGTCCTAACATCTCTAGGGAGCTATATTTAGAAAGACCCTTGATTTGGAAGAGTTGATGAGTAGACGTGTGGGGTTATTTTTATTTGAACATTCACCAAGTCCTAGGTCCATCAGTAGTGGACTAACAACATGCTCAAGTAGGCTTCCACAATCCATGGGAACTCAATGCAACGGACAAAGCCTTGCTTTTGTCATATTTACAAATGAAGGTTTCAATATTTGGAATTATTTGAGGGGGTTATGAGGAAACCCGGGCTGTTGGACAGCATTGCATTTACAAATACCTTCCTCCTACATGTCTAATTTACTCTTGCGGCAAGAAAACGTACAGCCGCGAAAGACATCTATCTCAGATAACAATGGTGTGAAACAGGTGTGCAACGCCAGATTCAAGTGCACGAAACCTGGAAAGGGGCTTTGAATTAGCCGAGACGAGACCCCAATAATACTGAGTTTGTACAGTACAAGTAGCTAGGCGTGGAACATCACGCCGATCATGCATACACATATCAGCCAATCTGAGGTGGACTTTGGGCATTATATAGTTTTGTTGCATGTCGTGTTCTGAACATACATGTGTAGGAATGAGACGGTACACGAAGTAGTGTAGTATAGTATGGTAAGGCTGAGAGGCTGTCTCGTAATGTGGGGGCCGGAAAAGCCTGGATGACAGTTTCAATATTCTCACCCTGTAGAAAGGTTTTCGCCATTACTAATGAATTAATTATAGATCTCGGAAGACAGTAAGCACATACCTTTACTTTTTTCTTCTGGTAGCCTAGAACTTACGGTTAACTTTTACATGTCGCATGTACGCACTCCGCATATAACTTAGAATCATGAAAAAAGACAGCCTAGTGGAAAATGGAATCCTTCCAATCAATTAGAACACTGTTTAAGTTTTACTGCAAGTCTGAACTTCCATTGTTTGCAAATTATGGTACCTAGTCCGAGCCTAGTAAGTGAGAGGTACGGATTCGTACTAAGCATCTGGGAGTGTGCGAATCCAGGAAATAGAAATCCCAAATTAGGTTGTTAATTGAACTAGGGCGTAGTTATTACCTTCCATTTTATGCGAATCCACACCTTATCAGAATCGTCGCTATCGAATATTGAGAACACTAGTAGTGGATTGCCGAATTGTTCTCTCATTCTGCCAAGTCCTGGTCACACGCTCGGATTATGTCTAGGATAGAATGGACTCTCGGACTGTGCTCTCCTTCACAGAATTGCTCACAGTCCAACATGAGTTCTGGCGTTCAGTTTGTTTCCTTAGTCATACTGATAATGGTTTGAATATGATTTTCCCGTGTCCTATTTATGTACTAAAATAACACACTACTAGCCACACAGATAATAAGCTCAGAAGCAACTTCTTTTTTCATCCAAAGTTAAGATCTGATTAATAGTAGATGATAAAGCCAAGGGCCGTCATTGGTTACATACTCAATCCAGTAATGAAAGCTTGGCTCAGAACTTATGTAGACTATTATAATATAGGTATAAGTACCGGAGATGACACTTATTCGCTTAAGTTTATTAGCTTAATTTACCATAGCGACCTATAGCTAGGATGCGACGAATCGGCATTTGATATTGGATTCCAGACGCATTCATAGAGAGCTATGAGACGTGGTGGTTCATGCTATTACTGCCACTCCAAAGCATAAAGTGGAATTAGGGTCTAAACTAATATTGAATAACATAAGACGGTCTCAAGAGGAGAGAAGAGTCTCTTGGTTTCCGGAATTCAGATCGGAAGTAAGCGAATCAAATTAAGTGCGTGCTTTTTCATCTCTTCTTCTACCGAGTACCCAGAAACCTACCATGTATTTAGATTCTGGCGGCAGTAATAGGACCGAAGCATCAATTCAAGCAAAAAAATGCTGGTTTTGTTCCCTATCGCACAGAATTCTCCGAAAAGCACGTAGCATCTGCTGGAGTGAGAAACGGGCTGACATCCCCAAAGTGTTCGAACGAGCGCATACGTTGTATTCTGTTTCCTCAGTAGAGCAAGCAGCAATGCCCTTGAAACGTTTATGCGACAGAAGTATCCCTGCGCAGATCATATTGTGTTTATAGTACCCTCCGTTCTGTTTCTTGGGTTGGGCAGATGAGAGATCGTTTGCATGAATTCATGCGTGGGGGCTTAGTCAACCACGTTATATCGAGTTGTGATATACGTCTCTAATACAGTCGGGAAATAACGCAGCCGATAACCGTACCAAAATTCCCATTCAAGGGATTCATCTATATCTATGGTACGCTATGCAGACCGACGGTGTGGAAGTAAATACGTGCCGGGACGAGGGGCTGGATGTGCCAGGCATCGATCTCGCTTATCGACTCTGGATGCCAATGTTTCAAGCACGTAGTCCAAGCCACCACACCTTCCGCTTTTACATCTCCCCTTTACGCTAATTTCTGCTACTGATGGAATTGCTGCATTTTGTTGCAGGTCGCTCTTTACCAGAGAATGGAAAACGTTGGTACCGTACATATTGTCGAGCGTAAAAAACCGGGCCGCTCGCTTCGTTGAAATTGGCTTATGTTTATATTCGTGGGGCCCCAGCTTTGGGATGCTACAAGAGATTGGTAATGTCTACTGGATTTGTCTCAAAAAAGTTTGGTGGAAATTGACTGCAATGAAAGGTTGTCTTGGTTTAGAGTTGAGCAGTTTTGCTATCTCTTACTATAATATATTTATAAGACAATATACGGAAGCTAGACAAATATATTCATCCTTTCCAACCAAGACTAAAACTTAACTTAGAAAGAGGTAGTAAATACTTTCCCTTTAAATCAGGAGTTGAGATGAACAAGAAGCCACATCTAGTAGTTGATACAGAAGTGAACTACTCTTAATAAGTTGCCCAAACATTTAATTTCGAAGTGTGGTGACGTAGTATAGAGACGGAAGTTCAAATCAAGCTCGTTGCAGGAACCTCCCCGTTTGAATTAACCACACACGGGACCAAAGTCATATTGCTACCTTCCTCCGGTGTTTTGTTGCATCTCTGAACATCCGTTCGAAAATTCCCATGGTAGCGAGGGCTGATAGCGAGATGGGTCCGTCCGTCCCATGGATCCATCCTAGAAACCCCAAATTGACCTAGTTTTGAGTGGGCTCAATTTATACTTAGAGAAGTTGTTTATGAGAAGGAAAGAGCGTTTTGTTGCATGTCTGCTTTTCCGCATTATGTCTTTGACTGGTACCGAGATGAGTAGTAAATCGGACTGTGCTCCTCTTGACTTCGCCTAGCCGGAGAAAATCTTCTCAGGCTTCTTGCGAAAAGGATGAACTCCATAAAAAGAGATGAGGACCTATAATTGCGCACGGTATTGTGACTTTTGTTGCGTCTCTTCATATATGTCACATGTCGCTTCCTTCTAAGGGGGACGATTAGGAGCAACTTTTGGGCTGGTGTTAGGTTGAGTGTATGGCGTGCCTAATGAGGGATTGTGATGCAGCATTGCACTCATAAGTATTTGAACCAATGCTTGATTTCATTACATCCTATAGCTTCGTTATAGACAGCTACTTCTTAAGATGCTTGAGAAGCAACAAGCAACAAGCTGTAAAAAGCCTGGTGTTCATGTCGGAATACAAAATATTTCATACTATAAAATATTGAAAGCAAGTTGTGAAATTGAATGATGAGATGTACTATTATCATTCAGCAAGCTTGCTGATATTCTCAGGCTTAGGACTTCTCGGCTACTAAAATTACATAAGTGGCAATATAAAGTGCCTTCATCAGCTTTTGCTACGATCTGGGTTCGGATGTATATACATCAGAATCAGTAAGTAATCCTGATGCTATTCTCAGTTTCAGAACTTCTGGATAGAGAAGGCAGCTTCTAAGTGATAACATTGACAACCTCGCCCAACAATTGTCACGGTCTGCTTGGAATGGATATATATCAAAACCAAGGATGTGATATCTATTTCCCAATAATTCAACAACCTTGCTACTTCTCTCGGTTCCAGGACTTCTGGCTACGAGACTAGCTTTCTGAGCTGCAATATTGCCTATCTTCACCAACCTTTTACAACTCTCTCTGTTAAAATAAAATACATACATATGTCAAAATCTCCATCTAAGGTTATTCATCTCCTAACCGCTCCCTGACTTTCCTATTCTCCACCACAGCAGCTTTCCTACACACCGTAAACCTCCCTAGGAGAGAAAAACCACCCAACATATAAATTATCATATCATCTTTCCCACTCTCATTCGAGGTGCAAAGATGTGACAATTTCTTGAGTTGTTTGCTTAAGCGATATCACGGAGGGCGGAGATGTACAAGTGCCGTCATCTCTTTGGACTTTTCTCGGTGACTTTGGTCATATAAGCCACTTGCTATATAGAAGTAATTTAGTCTTGAACCACTTAGTTTAGTTATACATCCTATGGATGAATGACGGTCTTCATATTGGCAGTTTTTCGTTTTTCGAAGATTATAGAATGGCAAGCATCACGTAGGTTTAACTTGAATGGTAGAAAAGTGTCTGGATTCTCGCCCCCATACTGATAGGACTCCGTCGCCCTTTCCTTTAGACGTTTAGCTAGCTACCTTTAAGAACGAACGGACTCTAAGGAGTTAGAGAATCAGACACTTATTTACCATTTTCAGACTCACATCGTGATCTCCGATACATACGGAGGTGTCTAACTATATACTTGTGGAAGGATCGATGGCTACTCCCGACGTCGAGTCCTCACATGGGAGGACATGATATGGAGAGCTATTTTATGAAGCACTCCTAAACAATAGAATTTCCTTCCTTCTTTTTTTTCTAGAATTGATATTACTTTCGTACAGGTCCAAATAATTCCCAGTTGGTCATCCCTTTCACCATAAGCGTATTAACGACCAATTAAGAACTATCTGGGCAGATACGAAAGTATTAAAAGTATAGAAAAAGATTATAAAACTTTCCTAGCAGCCGCACAAATGACCCACTGGGAATTATCTGGGCTTGTACGAAAGAATATATATCTAGCACTGCGCTTAACTTGATAATCATCGAGAATAAATTAGAATAATATTGAGGTACTGTGTGACTTTGCACTTCTCCAATCGCCTTGATATATAGATATCGCTTGCTATTACCTATGTGAGAATGTACAGTACGTACATGTAGTATTAAATGCTTGTTGTTCGATTTGTTTCGACCCCCCTTCCCTCTCTTCCTTCGTAGGTTGTCCTCTTAATTGTAAAATAGAAGCTAGTGACTACAACTACCTTTCGATTCCTATATATGTATGTCTCTCGCTATACATATTCGCCCTCCCACACGTGACACTACCCAAGCATCCCAACTCACCTGACCCGACCCTATTGAATTGAACCAAACCACCGCAATCCAACATCCCATCAGCTCTTGTCTCTTCTTGTTTCTCTTGGTCTCTCTCTTGTCTTCTCGAAATCGCGCGCAATCTATTCGTCCTCTCCCCCCTCCAAGGGGCAACAGCAAATGAAACCCGAGCCGATTTTCCGGACTTTTCTTTGTTGCTCGTCTGTCCGTCGATCCAACGAGGTCGTGTGTCGCCTCATTGCTGATCACTCGTTCTAGACCAGAATCTCAGTGGGTGCACCGCATTTCCTACTGGTAGGACCACTATCACCACTCGTTTCTTGTCGGCTGCGGGAGCAATCCCAATAATAAACGAGACGACGCGTGCAAGCGTGGAAGCCACTGTCTTTTGTGGGTGGTTTCACTACTTCCATATTATTATTACAATAAAACAGTATGGTAGCCACACCAACACCGGTAACGGAACATGGGCGAAAGGAGGACGAAGGAAGGATTAGACGACCCTAATTGCGGGAACGCTCGGTATACTTCTACATTGGCGATATGACGAACGGCCGAGGGTTTATCTCTTCTACTTTGGTAATTCGCTTTTCTGTTTGGGTGAAAGATAACCATGATGATCTGGTTTATGATCTGGGTTTTCCACCATTCACATAAAAAGCAAAGATCCGAAGTCTGAAGTTCCATTCTAGCGACAATGATCTGAGTCCAGTGGTGATGATTCATGAACAACCTGCCCGGGCTATGAGCGAGTCAATCCGGGACTCGATCCAGCGTTAACCTTTCCACCAATTCTTCTTGTTCTCTTCCCCAAAGCCAAAACCCTCGCATGGTGCCGCCAATCAAAAATCAAAGCACCAAAACAAAGAGAAGGTCTCTCCTCTAGTTAATGAATCATACCGCGACCCAGCTGGTAATGTGGAAATGTAAAATGTCACTTGACTCTTTCGTATCCTTTCCGCCCAGTGAGCCAACCACAATAACATAGATCCGACAATGGGGTTCGCGGGTTCTAGACCCTAGCTCTTTCGCTACACATGGTGCTCCCAAGGAAAGCCATCCCATTCAGCTCTTCAGCAAAGACGGCAACATTGCTTGGGAGAAGGGGACAATAGGGGGCAAAGAGAGGAAAGGGAAGAAAGGGATAGGTTGAAATGGAAAGATTCGTGGAGAAGGACAGGAGAAAGATGAATCTTTTGTTGCATATCTACAGGTTGATACCTGCCTCTTCTGGTTTAGAAGGAGGCTTAATCAAGGGATGATGTTTTGCGGAGGAGGCCATAGGCTGACTTGCTTGTTACTTGATCATGGAGGGTTTTGGTGTGAGGATTCATCATCGCCCGTAGAGGTTGGGAAACATATCTATACAAGCGAAAGGTATTGCAAAATACCTGATCTATTATCTATTATCTACATCTTTTAATTTTACTTTTACTATCCTATTCAAAAAGCAAAGCAATTAAAAAGAAAGAAAAAGTCGAAAAGTCGAAAACTCCCCCAACCCGATCTTATCTACAGTAACTAGGACTGACTCAAATCAAAATCTACCGGACAACAACAACAACAACAATAAACATCACACATGACCCCAAATCCCCCAAACCTTCATGTCAATCAATAACATGCCCCCGCCACCGCCTCTTCGGAAAGCCAAAATTTACGTATATATTTTATTTTTCATTTTTCCCTTCTCCTTTCGTTTTCGTTTTCGTTGCACGTCGTAACCAAAAACCACTGATCAACATGTTCTAGAAGGCGCTGATCTCCCCCTCCCCCCATATAAATATATATAAATATAAAATATATGGAAATTCCGAGGCGTGGCGCGTGTGGGCGGTGGGGTTAAGGGGGGGGGACGGATGATCAGCTCTCTGTTATCCTTATCCTTATTCTTATCCTTACTACAGTATGTATCCAAAATAAAGAAAAACAATGATTTCAGTTAGATGATTATTAAAGGGATGGGTGGAAGTAGGAGAGGGATATGTATATATATCGAATCTATGAATACATACCGGACAGTACACGGTGCAATCATCACGTGGTATAAGTAGTAACCGTACAGGAGGTTGTAGGTACTACTTATCAAAAGTTCACCAACCAAACAGATCTTCCCTGAACCCTAAAAAAACGCAACAATGACAAGACAAGACAAGGGGGGGAAAAGCCAATTCACCTACTCGAGATGTGAACGAATTGCAGCGCGCCCCCCTTTCATAGTCCCCTCCATCCAAAGAAAACAGATCCTTCATACTTCTCTGTTGCACATCTATCTACGTGACGGATCGTCGTTCAGCAAATATCGGTTGATGGTTGGTATGGTATGTATATCTGGACTGATTGGCCCCACGCCCACGCCCACGCCCACGCCCATGCCTTGTCAGTCCATGAGTCTAGACGCCTCCAAACATCCTCCTGGTAGGGTTGATGAAACATCCATTATTCGCCGCCCCCGCGCCCCCTCGAAGGGGGAAACCCAAAACCAAAACCAAAACCAAAAGCTTATTTTCGGGATATATTTTGGGAGTGAGTGAGTGAGTGGGTGAGTGGGTGCTACAGTACTGTAGTAGTATAGTGAACGAGCGAACGAGCGGACACGGCGAGTGAACCGGTGTATAGGGCGGGTTTCAGTGGACGGTTGGACGGTCCACAGTATGGGGGGCCAGAGATTATGTATGTTTCTTTGTTTGGTCCAAACCGGGGAGAAGCAGTGTGTGTGTTCTCTTTTTTTTTTGGCGTTGTTGGTGCCTTGCAAAAGGGGGTGGCTTTGGGAGGTCGGCAGGTTGGATGCATGCGTTTTGTTGCATGTCGAGATGTGGCCTGGATCTATCCAGAGCTCTCTGGAGCTCTCAGGATCAAACGATTCAGGATGAATATGATGTGATGTGCTTCGCTTCGCTTCGGATTCGACGATCTGCCAATGTTAATGTAGGAGGATGCGATGCAGAAGGGAAGGCTTTGGTTGGTGTTACAGTTACAGTACAATACAATACAATACAGTACATCACTCCGATTTAGTAGAACGGGATTTGGGATTGGTATTGGTATTGGGATCCATTGTCGACCGTGACAATCCTACGATATGCTATGTATGCTTTTGCTATGCTTTTGCTATGCTTTAGAGCTCAATGAGTTTTTGTTCAGACGACGTCGAACTCACTGCAGATGGGAATTGAAAATGAGCTCTCTCGCTCTTCTCTCTCCAAGAGGCAATCCAGGTCACGTCGTACGTACTTATTACCTTACACAAACCCGTACCGTCTCGTCTCACGTACTTTCGTGCCAGCTTGCATGGTACGGGATGGGATATCAAATGATCACGGAATTGTGCATTCAATTTCAAGGCTTCTTTCTGGGAGCGGTCTGGTCTACGCAGTCCGTCGGGGATTATTCGAACGTGATACTACTGTAAATGAAAGCGAGAAACGACAGCGTAGACGCAAATACTGGTAACCAGTCATCCCGCCGAGATGCCAGTACTGTCACTTTTCGTTGCATTTCGCATCCAAAGTCGAGACTTTGCACCAGAGTCGAGACTTCACTCCAAAGGGCTTAGAGAAGGGCAAGATCCAACGGTGGCCACGAGTAAGAAGCTGGCAATATCTGGTGAAGCCGGTTCTGTTGCCTTTCGCACTGCTGATCAGCTGGCAAGCCTGGCGACCACTCGAAGTCTAGAGCTGCTGCTCCATTATTTCCCTTTCCATTTCCCTTTCCCCCGCCTATCACCCATCGCCACCCCCGGCAAGCTGTTTCGACGTTGAAGCCCCATACAGCCCAGCCCAGCAGCACCTCACTCTCACTTTTACAGTAATTTAACCTCCCGCAAAAAAGAAGACCAAGTATCCAGGGAAACCCCGTTGGCCAGCGTCGGAATGTGCAATTCTGGACAAGTAAGAATCCTCGCATGGCTCGAGGGATGCTTTTGTTGCTTGCCTGAGCGATGATCCTTCAACGTTCTAGGCAGGGTCATCTGCGATCTAGACGTTACGCCCCAAACGCCGTGGAACGAAAGTGTCAAAAACGTGGAAAAGCCCACGGCGGGAAATCAGGAATGGTATGGCCATGGCAAGCTGAAACGAACCTATGGGAGTGAGAATGGGGGGGAGCGAAAGGAAGAGACGGTTGGAGGCCTAGTCAGTCAGTCAGTCAGTCAATCAGCCAGTCAGTCAATCAATCAGTCAGTCAGTCCTCTTCTTGGGTGTTGCATATATATGTCACAGGATTATATATTGTCGATCCGCAAGGGCTGGCTACGCAAGGAGAAATGGAAAGGGATATGGAAGGCGAAGGGGAAGAAGCATCTGAGTAGGTCTAGACCTGTTGGCTGTGGCTCGGCGAGCAGCTGTGGGAGTCCGCCAAGGAGTATAACGTACGGTTTCTGGTGGGAGCGATTTCTTGGACGACGACGCGGGATGGATGGTTTCTGCTGTTTGACCTACTCGGACATGTGGAAATCCTGGCGAAGGAGGAGGGAAGGAAAGGGAAAAAGGTGGATGAAGGAGATGCACGAAGAGCGAGAGAGATGGCGGATTTGACGCAAAAATCGAAGAAATGTGTTATTATTGCCCTATTGACTTTCTTTTCCCTTGTTGGTCCCGAACCGCCAAACACAAACAAACACTTATCTATTCTTACTGTACTATGTACTATGTACTATGTAGTTCGTACTTATAGTATTGTACAACTTACTTACTTAACTGTACGGTACGACCTATCCAAAAAGCGTCAGAGTCCCCCGAAGGAGCCGCCAATTTGGTCATCTTTGGTGCCTGGTTATTTCTCAAACCACAACCGTCGGAATCAGCCAAGTTCCAATCCCATCCCACCCCGTCATCCCCCATCACATCCCGCCAATCTTACTCCTACCAACCCAAGACGCCGCGAGAAGGTTTTGTTGCGTGCCTACAAAGATCGTCATTATTTGGTTGATTAGAGTCCTCCGTGCCTGCGTAGTTAATCTGAAAGCAATGACTCGATGCGGCTACACGGGCGGGTAACGGATGTCGATCGCTCTGGTTTATTGCTCGCATATTCCGTCCCTATCCAAGTTAAGGTAAAGTTGCGGAAGCGAGTACGACGCAGGTCCGAAGAACCGTAGGGTAGGGATGCCAAACTGGTTTATTTACTTGACTTCCTGCTCTACTGTACAGTACCAAGAAAGCAGTAGCCGGCGGGTCGTCCTTCTGTTCATTTCGGCTAGGAAAGTATTGAATTCTGAAAAGAGAAGTTTGTTGCACGTCTACAAAGATCAACATGAAAAGAAGACAACCGCCTGAGCCCCGAGCCCTGAATAGCAAGGTTCTCGTGGGTTTGGCGCGCAGCTGGGCTTCCTCTGGCGTCTGCTCTGCCAAGATTGCGGTCTCTCAGTCTGGATCCTCGCCGGAATCTCCAAATAGAGCTCTCCCAGCGCACGGAAGGGGAAGCTGGCTACTTCTTTGAGCCTTTGAGCTGCAAACAGATGTCAGGAGAAGGAGCGAGAGTTCTGTCGCACATCGCACATGCACGCAATACTGCCTGGTCCAGTTGTGGCTGGGATGCTTTCTGCAGCAACCTGGGCGTGAGGGGATTCCAAAGTACCTGCACTGCAAGATCCACTCCAAGCCTTCCAAACCACGAGCCCCAAACTGCGAGTTGATTCAAGTTCATTTCATTTATACATATCCTTACAGCCCGCTGCCCACTGTCCAATGATACAATAGCGAAGACTTTTGTTGCATGCCAGAAAAAGGGCTGATCAGTCCTGTTTCCAAAGCCCAGGGTATTTATGTATGAGATTCAAGGTTGGCAACGACACGGACAGCCTTGATTCGGGACCAACTCCTTGAATAATACGAACCAATATTTGATGGACACACCGGCATTTTCTACAGTAGCTTTTGTTGCACGACTACAGCCGATCAGTTGCTTCTTCAGCTTCTTCTGTGTGCTTTAAACAAGGGGAAAAGGACGAAAGGGGATCACCCTCCATATCCTGGGGACGGGTACGTAGATCATTGGTTTTCCACCACCTTGATTTGGAAATTTGCGAGCACAAAGTTGGCAGCTTTGGAAGCGAAGTTGTAGTCGGACTCGGGAAAGTGGTTTATATTAATGATTGATCTTTCAAGGGAGGTAGCGAATGAGATGAGCGAGAAGGTCAAGAGAAAAAGATTTGTTGCGCGCCGCAACTGATCAGCGCTCGTCTTGCGAGGAGGACATGATACAGTACCAAGTAGACCCTTGATAGACAACCCTTGATTCATTGTGAGGCTCAACCACCAGGTGGGCTCTCATAGGTTTAATCTCACAGCGTAGACGGTGTCGAACAATGCGGCATCTTCAAATCCCGAAGAGAACCAGAGAACCAAAACAACCCCTCTGAACCAAGTTTGATTCTGAGGTTTGAATAATGTCCTGAGTGCAATCTCTGTGGTAAACTCGGATTTTTGATTACCTTGATTCTCTTTCGGCTCCCCACCCCTGGCAGGCGGAATATCAGGTTTATTCTCGGCTGATATTTTTGGCTCAGAACCAACTTTAAACCAGCTGGTTAGAGGTAAATCCGTATGCGCAACATCTCTCCGTCTTTCTGTCTCTCGCTCTCTTCTTTTTTGTTGCACGTCGTATTGCGTTGATGGACGAGAAATATCCCATATAAGGCTTAGTTTTGCCCATCTTCCGACTCTTGACTCCCTTGCCAAGTTCCACCACATCCAGGTTCCGATGCAGCTTTTGTCAACGAAACCAGCTGGTTGTTTGATCTAAGTTTGGCGCTGAAGTTTGATAGGATAACCAGTGTTCTTTCGACGGAAGAACTTGGTTTTGTTGCAAGTCGTATTCCAGAGATCAGCGGAATGTCTATTGAGCTCATCTGATCGGTCTTACGATGCCCATGGATGGACCGGTCTAGGCCCCAGCACGTGAAACTGTCACTGTGAACCTTAATTAGATACCTTATTAGTCACGGGGTTTCGTTCATGTGGAATGAAATGAAGTTATTCGCAAGTCAACTTATTGCTTAGGTGTCTATGGGACTGCGGTTATGTGATTGTGATTGATAAGTATGCTCGAGTCGAATTGAGAAGATATCTTGTTTTATTATGCAGCCTCCACCCTGAGAACGACATCGCAATTGTTTACAGATGCAATTCATCCTATGCCATCCAACAACCAATATGTAAACGTATCACCTAGCTCCTGACCAGTGTGAAAGAATATAGATTCCCCGTCTTCACTTGGTGTGTTCGGTATGTATTCATGTCTCACCTCCAGACACGTCCAACATAGGGCTAACATGCCCAGCAACATCATTTACAATGTCGGAGACAGACCCTAACCAGACCCAGCCTGCGTTGCCAATTCTCGGTTCGGTACTCCTCCAAAATGAACTCAAAGCAAGGCGCAGATTTGCCAGCCATGGAGAAAGGATCAGTACCGGATGTGCTGAGATAGATGATCACGTGCTTGTTGGGGGTGGTTTCGAGCGAGGCATTGTCGTGGGAATAAATGGGATAGACGAAGCAGGACGCCTTGTAAGTTTACAAATCAATGGAAAATGCGCTTGCGGAGAGGCATGACATGACTGTCTGAAACTGCATTGCTGTTCACAGATCTCTGAACTAAACAGAAGCCATTGAAACATGTCTCAAAATCACCAATTCTAATGCTTCACAGATTGCATATAACTCTATCGCTTCAATAGTACTATCCCAAACCTCTTCTTCTCCTCCGGTAAGCCGAAGGGCACTCATCATAGACATCTCTGGTAACTTCTCTGTGCAACTACTCTCCAACGTCATCAGGTCCCGGATTGTCGCAGATTTGAGAACCAACAACCAAGCACTCGATGGTGCTATAAACCCTGATGAGCTCGAGGATAAAGTCATCAAGTGTTTACAGATGGTTGATATCGACACGGTGTTTGATATCACGGGACTATGGGAGGTCCTGGGTTCGATTGATGGAGGTGCAGAGGAAAACGAGACAGAGCTTGTGTTTGTGGACAATTTGGGGGTCTTAATCAGCTCTCTGCTGTCGAGCAGTAGAAGTGAAGGTACTGTCAAATCTATTTTGGGACGAGAGCCTGCTAATCTCAATATAGCATATGATCTTTTGGCCACTCTTGGTAAGTATTACACATGACTGACCACTAGACGACTACTGGACACAGACTGACTTCATAATCTAGCAAGAACTCTGGCCCGTCTGTCTCGCGATTCAAACATCCTCACAATTCTCCGAACTGTCGCTCTGACAAACACCATCCAATCAGGCATGTGATCTCATCGTGAAATTCGAAACGCCGAATTATAAAATAACTCCAAGCTTTAGACAAATCGAATACACCTCATCTCAAGTCTCTTTTTACCTCGAATACCGCCAGACCCGCACTCGGAACGACATTTGACCAGTTCACTGATCTACATCTTCTCATCGGCAGTGTACCTGATAAAAAGTAAGAATCCTTATATATTACTCAATCGTTATCCTCTCTACAATCCCTATGAAGCATGAATCAAAATGAGCCAAGTGAACTGACCATGACACTAGCGATGAATTGATCACGGTGGTCGAAGTCCTCAAAGATGAAGCGCCGAATCTCGGTCAAGAAAGTATAGTTCTGGGAGCAAGAGAGCAGCGATGGGCGCCAGTATGGATCTCAGCGGATGGGATGCGGCTGGTGTCCGCATTCACAGAGAGGGGAACGATGAGAGGTCTGGGTTTAGAGAGGGTGAGCGGGAGATATAACTGAACTTTGACATGTCTTGGAGATAGAAATCATCGGCAAACTTTGTTTTTGAAATTACTAGACATAGTCTAGCTTTCTAAGCAACATCTGGGGTTCTACACAAACAGCTTTATTCAGTCTGATGACGCAAGCGCATACAGATGCATACAAGAGGGGAAAGCGAAAAAGGAGCAAAGCCAAGACCCATTGACGCAATTCCAGCATAAAAGCTCGCTACTAGTACTAGATGCTATTTGCTAGGTAGCTCACGCGTTCTTTATATATATATTAACTGCTCTTTACCCCATCTATATGTGAGAGGAAAAGATAAAGTTTTTTGGTTTGTGTATGTGCTTTCTGCATTTGCTTGGGTTTGAAGAAGAAACGCTCCTGAAAGAAAGAAATATGATAATTCCGTTGAGGAATTTTCAGTATACATTGGTAAACTTACAGTTATCTGCACTTTAAAGTAAGCTATATGCATTTACTTACACCAACAGGAAAAACAAACAAAACAGCAGGTCATCCTCACCTCAACTTACCAAGTGACAAAATGCATGTTCGTCCTAACCCCCAATATTCGAAGCTACTACTAGCGCTCTCCCTGCTCACCCCACTCGTTTGCGCAAACTGGAGATACAAATCCCGCCCCGACCTCTCCCCGCCAACACTGAACATCACGATCCGCCACACCGGCAGTACCGCCTCCCAGCTCTCGCCCGGCTATCTCTTCCTCGCGCCCTTCTCTGGCTTCTCGCAGGAATCTGCTGGGCCCGGTAGCAGTGTACGTCATGGTCCGCTGCAGGCGGCGCCGTATATCTTCACCGATCGCGGCGAGCTGGTGTGGTCTGGATTCACGTATTTTAGCAGCTGGACGACGAATTTCCAGGTCGTGAGGTGGCAGGGAAAAGAGGTTTTGGCGGCGTTTGAGGGGAGTCATAACGCTGCTTATGGTCATGGCCAGTCGGTCTTCCTTTTTCTCTCTTTCTCTCCTTCTCCTTTTGTTGGCTTTTTCTCCTTCACTTACTTGAAGAGAGAAGTCTTGCGGGACATGAAGAGAATTTGGGCCGTGAACTACTCGCACCGAAATTCTCGCTTTGTTGGATATCTTTCAGTCCCAGCCAAGAAGAAGGCGAAAAGGAAGAACTAACAAATAACGTGTGTTTCTAGTGGCCACACCACATTTCTAAATGAGCAGTACGAGACGATTAAAGAGCTGAGGGCAGGAAATCATCGCTTGACTGACAAACATGAGTTTCATGTCATTGGCGAGGAGACAGCCCTCATTCAGATATACCATCCCGTGCCATGGAATTTGACGGCGTATGGGGGCAGTGAGGAACAGCAGTGGATCGTCGATGCTAGATTCCAGGGTTGGTCTTCATCTTTCATCCTTCCTACTCTGTTTGACGGTTGGAAAGCTGAAATGTCATCAAATAGAGCTGAGCATCGAGACTGATGAGGTGTTGTATGAGTGGAGTAGTCTTGATCACGTTGATCCTTCTGGTATGCTTTTGAGATATTCTTTGCTTAGACATCAAGCTGACATGTTTTGTCAGAGGGTTATCTACCCCTAAATCCAGGACAGGCTGGGTCTGGCTACAGTAGCTCAGATGCTTGGGATTACTTCCACATCAATTCCGTTGATAAGGACTCTGAAGGCATCATCTATTCTCGCACCCTCATCCAAACACCCACTGATCAAATCCAGGGAATTATCTCATCTCGGCACGAGATGCTAATGCGGTTTACAAGATCAACGGCACAACCGGTGCAATCATCTGGCAATTATCAGGAAAGTCCACCGACTTCAAACTCGGGAAAGATGTGGAATTTGCATTTCAACATCACGCCAGGTTTGTCTCTAAATCTGCTGATGGGAAGAAGGAGATCATTAGTCTGTTTGACAATTCAGCCCATGGTACCGAGAATGGCAAAGGGAAAGAAGTCCATTTTCACAAGTACTCTCGGGGAAAGATTATTGAAGTAGATACCGAGAGATGGGAAGCTACTACAGTCCAGGTAAATCCACAGTATTTCATTCCCACAGTCATGGTATAAAAATGTGCGAGATCTGACGGATTCTAATTACTTTAAAGACATTCAATCCTCCGGACAACCTCCTTGCCAAATCCCAAGGCTCCACTCAGCTGCTCCCTAACGGCAACGTTCTCGTAAATTGGGGCTCTGAAGGCGCTGTTACCGAGTTCACATCAGACGGCACTCCCATATTCCACGCCTACGCTGACTCCGGCCCCTTGGGTGTCGGCGTCCAAAACTATCGTGCATTCCGCTTCAACTGGACGGGAATCCCCAACGAAGCCCCCGCCATCGTCGTTCTCAAGGACGACAGAACATCGACAAGTAGTGTGTATGTGTCTTGGAATGGGGATACGAGGACGACGAGGTGGCGATTCTATGAGCTGGTTGGTGGGAGTGGTGAGAGGAAGATTCTAGGAGAGATCGAAAGAGACGGGTTTGAGACGGTTTTGCAAATTGCGGGCAGGGAGGTGCAGAGGGTTCAGGCGGAGGCATTGGACGCAGAGGGAACGGTACTAATACAGACTGCTGCTGTAGAATCGGATCCTCTGATTCGTGAGTATAAGAGGCCAAAGAAGAAGCAGCCGAAGGAATGGAAGCAGGAAACGAAGGGTATCTTAGACTGGCTACAATTTAAGGGGCAGAAAGTCTTTGGAAATGTTGACCTCTGAGTTGGAAAATAATCAGGGGAGCTTGGTGTTGCTGTAATTTAAGGGGGAGTTTGTAGCTAGTCATTCTCCAGATTGTCTATTCCTTGACTAAATTTGAAAAAGCTCAACTTCAACGAGCATTTACGTTTAACATTCCCGTATTGGCCGTGCCAACTGCATCTACCATCAATGAGCCAGTCGCTATAAGTCAAGAAGTCATACTCACCAACAGCTTTACGGGCATCAATATACCCACTCATACAACCCTCATCAATCCAAGTCGATATATTAGTCCACAATGAACCTTTTTTTGGTAGTCGTCATCTGTTGGTATGTCACAAAACCTATCTTTGAGTTAGCTTCACGTGAGGCTCGCTTAACCCCTTTCTCAATTGGGAATCAATTGCAGGTTTTTGCCTTACAGTATCAAAAAGTACTGTTACCCCCTGACTTTGGTGTCTTCTCTCTCGTCAGTTGATTGTTTGGAAGGAGTGGTTATGAGTTCAGAATGGGAGGTTAGGGGGGGGGGGGAGTTTTCATAGCTTATTTCCCTTTTTATCTTTCAAATCAAGTCTATAGTTAGTTGATTTGCTGCTCATCCTGTAATTTGGTGTGGTCTGGAATATCCAGTAGAAAGACGTGCAAGATCTTGAGATAGGCCTTATTTGAAGAGTGTGAATTATTCATACTAATCGACAAGCTCATATTTTTCTATTGTCTTGAATTATTTTTATAATTGCTCTTAAGCCTCTAATTTGGCCTGGTTTGAAATATTCCATGGAAAGATATATAAGGTGTTAAGATGGGTATTATTCAAAGAGTGTAAACTATTCATACTGAGCGACTAGCTTGTAATTTCATAAAGTCTTTCTAATTGCTATCGGCGTGTCATGGCTTCCTTTACGTTGCATATAGATCGCGGCGCTCGTGTATACCTATTCCATCCACGATATTAAGGAACCGATCGTTGTTGAAGGGGAACTGGACTGTATTTGCGGCACTTGGGAATTTTGCATATAGCAGACCCTGCATATATGTCGGGGCCGTAGCGGAAAGTAAGTCTAAATTACTTCTACCAAACAATAGGCTTGTAATATCATATTGCCTTTTAATATAACATAGAATTATAAGCTAGTCGTTGAGTATTATTAATTCAACTCTTTAGCTAGTATAGAAATATTAAGATAACACAAAATTCTAAGCTAATTGCTTAGTGTGAGTAATCTCAACTCTTTTGAATAAAACTATCTTTCATACTCAATACGATCCTCCATTCGTCTCTTACGATTGTCGTTGATCGTTCTCGTCCCAAAGTACACTGTAGCCGCTGCAGATATGGTACTAGAATATAGTTTAACCTTGATTGATAATTGTTATTAAGCTCCTAGTTTGGTCTGGTTTGAAATATTTTATTAAAAAACGTAAAAGGTCTTGAGACAGGTCTTATTCAGAGAGTTTAAATTACTCACACTAAACGACTAGCTTACAATATATATCGTCTTTGATTTATTTTCATAATTGCTACCTAGCTTATTATTTGGCCTGGTTGGAAGTATTCTATGAGAAGACATGTAAGGTCCTGTGATAGGATCTTATTTAAAGCCTTTAAAATACTCATACTAAACCACTAGCTTCTCATTTTATGTTTTCTTTAAAAAGGCATTCTATAAATGCTATACACTTTGGCTGCCACTTTTGACATCCCGAGGCCTGAAGACAAAAATTGGACTGCCGAACATCTCGCTTATTTTAAGGGGGGCTGCTTACCTTCTAGCGAAGTGCCCCTCACTTGATATTATCACTCTAGCTGAAAGTCTCATATACATTTTTCAATCGTAACCAAACACAACTACATAAAATAAAATTCATACAACGTGGAACAAGCTACAGAGAATCCCAGTCCCAAGATGAAACGAGACATGTATCTCACGGACTTTAGGCGCCCCCAAAGCTGTCTCGGAGGCCATCTGAATAGGCTTTGGGGGGTATATCCCAGAGATGTTATTTCAAGGGATTCGATAAAACCATCTTGACGTTTATCCGGCCGAGATAAAAGCGGGGTCGTCTTTCTCCACTGTTGAACTTGGTATAAACACTTCATTTCCCACTTCTACTTCTGCCAAATCAACCCCTCCATAGATATATTTTTACTTGGTTTGAGTATATACAAGATGGCACACGTTCACCAAAGACCACCCTTCAGGGCCGAGCATTTGGGCTCTTTGTTGCGCCCAAAAGACTTTCTTAAGCAACGTGCAGCCTTCGAAAGCAAGGAATTGAGCCAAGAGGAGTTGACAAAGGCCGAGGACAAGTCAATTGCTGAGGTTTTGAAGGTCCAGACCGATGCTGGATTTCGTGCGGTGACAGATGGCGAATACAGGTAGAAAAGCTCGATCTTCGTCATAATTATAAGCGCTGACATGCCGCTAGACGTGCTGTGTTCTGGGGCACATTCTTTGAAGAGCTCGAGGGTATGACCGAGATTCGAAACCCGTCAATGGACCTCTTCCGCCCCTACGTTCCTGATATTGCAGGATTCATCGAGAAGGGACACAAGCCAGGACAGTCGTGTATTTGCACGGGAAAGATCAAGCATAAGGGAAAGAGTACGTTGGTAGATCAATTTGAATACTTGAAGACCTTAACACCAAAAGAGCGATGGGGAGAAATCAAGATCACTATGATCGCGCCACCATGGTATCACTTGCGGTACAAGGATGGAATCGCCTTTACCGCTGATGTGTACGCCAACGATGCCGAATATTTCGCGGACATTTCAAAGGCTGTCAGTGAGGAATTGGACATTCTGTACGCTGCAGGTGTGAGAAATGTACAATTTGACGATCCCAATTTTGCTTGTAGGTTATCTTCTCTAAACATACACACATATTTTTTGATATCAGCGCTGACCGTCAGACTTCTGTTCCGAGAAGATGCTCAAAGGGTGGGAAGAGGACAAATCGAATACGAAGACTCCAGATGAGCTACTAGATGTCTACATCAAGTCCTACAACGATAGCATCGCCAAGCACACGGAGAAAATCCACTTCGGACTGCACATCTGCAGAGGAAACTTCATGGGCTCTCGCCACTTCTCAGAAGGAGGATACGACCGCATTGCGACCAAGCTCTTCCAGGACCTCAACGTGGCCACTTA